>Ga0172379_10000517_pt1 | contig 95232 bp, 85 predicted proteins | sample GrowelOW334metaG_FD_119756 | JGI IMG/M metagenome (GOLD analysis project Ga0172379, IMG submission 119756) | Groundwater microbial communities from an aquifer near a municipal landfill in Southern Ontario, Canada - Groundwater well OW334 metaG | ecosystem: Environmental > Aquatic > Deep...
AAGTCCGGGATGACAAATGAGGGCTCGCGTTAACAGCTCAGGCTTACGCCTCGCTCATTCATCCCCTGACTGCGATAACTTTTTGAAATCTCAAGTCAGGGGTTTCCTGTATTGAACTAAAAATGCAAATACTCCCGTACTCTAGAGTACGGGAGTATTTGTTTTGATGATTGAAGAATACTTTAAGTGAAGTATATAAAATAATTACATAGATAGCTATGTAATTATTTTATTATTTAAACCAATGGCTCGACATTGATATCTTCAGGCAAATCTGGCCTATCATACATTTTTCTGTTCTTCAAAATAAATATTAAAGAAACAACCACACACCCCACGCTTATCCAATAAGGAATAGTTGGGTAATAAGCATATCCCACCCCTGCGATTAAGGGGCCAAAAATTGCGGTTAAAGACATAATTGATGAGGTAATCCCCAATACTTCTCCCCGCCTAGTAATCTCCGCGTTTGCGACAATCTCACTTGTAATCACCACACGAAGCACAGACTGTCCAAAACTGTTCAGAACTAAACCAATAATAAATACAGTAAAAATATGCAGTGACATGACTGCATATCCCAAACCAAACACCACGCTCATCCAAAGTAATAATTGCGACTCTTTAAATTTTTTAAGCCAAAAGTGCTTGATTCCGACTCCTTGATTTAAAGCAAGGATTAGTCCCATGCCGGTTAAAATAATTCCCACACCTGTTGATCCGATGTTGAATCTCTCTCCAACGAATAAAGCAAAAATGCTTTGTGTCAAAACAGCTGCCATACTAAACAAAAACCAGACAATATAGCTCGAGATCAATCTCTTATCCTTCACAGCCGTAATAATCGGAGTAAACGGATTAACTGAAATTTTTCGGAAAGTATCTTTGTTAAGGTTTGTTTCTGGCAAGAAAAAATAAGCTAATACAGCATTGGCAAGCGCCATAAATCCAACTACCCAAAATGGGAAAGCGTGAGAAACAGCGCTTAACAAACCTCCTAACATAGGCCCTAAAATAAAACCAATCCCAAAAATCATGCCAATGATCCCAAGGTTATTTGCTCTTTCTTTCTCGTTTTTGGATATATCAACTAAATAATTCTGCGCGATGGAAAAATTACCCGCCGCCAACCCATCAATGATACGACCGAGAAAAAGCACCCATAAAGCATGCCCAGCTGCAAATACAATCCAACCAATTGCTGTAGAAAGAATGGAAACAATCAGCACAGGTCTGCGACCAATTTTATCGGACAGAGAACCTAAATATGGGGCACTTAAAAATGAAAATAATGAAAATACTGCAAATAAACTGGTAATAATAATTGGACCAGCACCAAAAGACTCTAAATAAAAGGGAAGGACTGGGATAATAATTCCGAGTCCTAGCACATCAATAAAGACAGTTAAAATTATGATTGCTTTTTGTTTGTTCACTAGATAATTCTATTTATAAAATAATTTTGCAATAATCAAAGAAATCGCCAAGATGGCTTCTATTGAAGCTCCGAAAATAATAGGTGTTTCTTTTATACCTATGGAGTAAATCACAAACATCAATAAACCGACAACAAAAACTAAATTCCAAGCAAGAGAGATGTCTTTTGTGGACTTAGTTCTCCAGGATTTGACTACTTGGGGAGTAAGTGAAAAAGCAATAAGAAATTGTGAAATGTATCCAATGGTGTGTAGTGTGTCCATAAAAAATGATTAAATAATATTTACAAATAATCACTACGGGGCTTGAATTTTCTGGCGTTACAGACAGAGCTTTAAAAATCGCTGGTTAAGAGTGCTGTCTGGCGGTGGGGCGACCCCGATACCAGAAACTTCGTTTCGGTACGGGGCAAGAATTCTCACAAAAATATATTGGCGGAAGCGAGAGGATTCGGTCTCGACTAAACTTTTTCCGTCGAAAAAGTTTGTCTAACCACCGCCTCGCATTGTTGCCTGCTGGCAACAATATGCTGCGGCGTTCGAATCCTTATAAAGTGCCACAGGCACTTTATTAAACATTTTAAATTGGCGGAAGCGAGAGGATTCGAACCTCTGAGGGGCTTTCACCCCTAACGGTTTTCAAGACCGTCCCGTTAGACCGCTCCGGCACGCTTCCATAAATTCAATTTTTCTTCAATTTTTGCGCCTGTCCCGTACCATCCTTCTTAGGATTGGTTCGGGAACCCCACCAAAAAATAACTAGTTTATTTTAACATTTTTTTTGTTTTTTAGAAAGCCCCCAGCCTTATAATTCCTAGGCACAAAAAGTACGCAAAATATGCTAAAAATAAATCCCTTTCAATGAATTTTTTCCTATTAACCAACAGGAAAAAAATTACACCGAAAACAATCCCAATAATAAATGTTTTGGCTGTTAAATAAAAAAATATTGGCGCAAGTACCGCGGCCAGAAAAATCATGGCTCCCACCGCGATTTTTCCCAGTCTTTCTCCAAGTAAAACTGGGATAGTTTTTATCCCACCTAACTTATCGCCCTCTATATCTTTTATGTCTTTGATGTTCTCCGCTAACATAAACACCAATAAAATACCAATTAGATATTTCAAGGGGAAACTATCGAGCCTGTCAGAAACTCCTGTAATTGCAAATCCGGCTAGAACTGCCAGCAGACAATTAATAGCAATCAATATAGAAGGCAAGACAGGGAGCCTTTTTAACCTCAATGGAGGAACAGAATAAATATGATATACCAAGATAAATACAAGAACGAAAATCCAAATCGAATAACCTGACAAAATCCCAAAACACATGGCAAATAAAAACCACAACCATTTTATGCTGCGCCACTCATCTGGACAGAATAAACCCTTGGTTAAAGGTCGGGCGGAATTACTAACCCTGTCGATAATTAAATCCGCTTCATCGTTTTCCCAAACTGCAAACAACCAAGCAAACAAAAAGGCAAACAATAAAGACGCTAAAGACAACCAATCAAACAACGAAACGAAAATTTTTCTAAAAGGATTAAAATCATACCCCACCAAAATTCCGCCGCCAATTAACAACCAAAAATGTATAATTCTTTCAATGCGAAGATTTCTTAATATTGCTGTAAATTTTTCTCTACTGTGAATGAAGTAAATTAATCCTAAAAAAATTATGTCCAAAATTAAAAAAATGATTGACAAGGTAATAGCAAAAATATTTATTAACTTTTGATAATCCATGCTTTGAGATTTATTTATATCAAACAAAAATGTTCGATTAATTGTCTGAGAATTAATCAACTCTTGACTGTGAAAAAAATCCCCTACTACAGTTGCGGTAATAACCTGATGCTGGTCTTGAAAAAAATTAAATACTGAAAAAATATGAATTGGGGCGGTCAACATCAAAAAAATCACAGAATAAACAATAAAAGAAGCTGAGACGGATTTGATATAACTTTTCGTTTTATAAAAAACATAAAACCCAGCAAAGATTAAAACTAAATAAATTTCTATTTTTATCCCGATTCCTATTTCGTTCGCATTTACTAAAAATCGTGAAAAATCATACCATAACTCTTTATAACTTCCAGCTATAAAACTATATAGAACTTTTTGCCCTTGAGAAAATACCAGATCAATAATTGTAGGGACTATTATAATAAATGAAAAAACAGAAACCGCACTAGAAACCTTGTTAATCCTTTCTCTGGTAAAAAAGAAAAACACTAAAATTACTGATAAAAAAACAGCTATAAACCAAGCTGGATAATGAATAAAAGTATCTATAAAACCATTAACTTGCCCGGAATTATTTAAATTTGTGTAATTTTCTATAAAGGTTCTCAAAAAAATTGCACTGGCGAATAATGAGGCGATTTGCCAGAAGCTTAGATTTAAATTTTCCAATTTTTCAATTAGTTTTTTTATCATATATTTACTTTATATAGATATTTTAGCACTAAAAAATTATAAACACACTCTTCTTCATCCTGATATATCAGGACTACGACGGACAAAGTCATTGTTCTCGCTCTATCCCCCTACGCTAAGGCTTCCTCCTTCACTAAAGTTTCGGCGGACAAGCCGGGGGATTGTTTTGACAAGCAAAACAAAAAAGAAAAGCCCCCGTCCTGCCAACGTCACAGGGTTCGGGGTGCCTTTCTTCATATGAAATTGTCAGCCCTCCGATTGACGGAGTTTGTTTCATGGCTGATCACAAATTCCGACTAGGAATTCGTGGTCTTAACTATGGGCCTAAACGGCCATAATTAACAAATATTATTTGCTCTCTGTTGATTCAACCGTGGTATCGGTTTCTTCAATTCGGATAACGCCTGAATTTGAATCTGCGTTATTAGTATTAGACGTGTCGATTGTCGTCTCCCCTTTTACCTCTCCCTTATCAACCTGGTTTATCACTATTTGCAAGGCATATGACTTATTTTCTCTAATTTCTGTAATTATGTCAACTGACTTATCCACTGCTAAATCCTTGGCAATCCCACCGAAATATTTTGTGTCTTTTTGCAGATAAATCTTGGTGCTTCCAACTGTAATATACAATTCGGAAACGATTGTAATCTTGCCTGAGATACTTACCTGATCACTAACTTCGTCATTTAGAATCAACTCGTCCTCAACTTTCATACCAGCGCGTTCCAAGTTCTTAATCGCCTGCTCTTTAGAAATTTTGGTCTCTGCTATAGCTTGCTGGAGCTCAATTCTTACCTGTCCTTCGTTTTCAAAAGACGCAGTTTTAAGCTTGGCGGATAAATCGTTTAATTTGGCGACGATATTAGTTTTGGTCAGATTGCTCTTGGCAATCGCCTTGGTGTTATCTGAAATTTCTGTAACAGTTTTAACCATGAGTGTTTCTGCTTCCTGCTTGGTGATTCTCCCCTCGTCTTTCTTATCAATCACGGACTGCAATTCTTCCAATCTGTTATAGGCAAACCTCAACTGCAAATTCGCGCGCTGGTTATCATCACGGGCAATTTTCAATTGAAGATTTTCTACAACTTTTTTCAAAGGATAAATCGCATCGCCTGGAACGCTTTGGTTGGCAGAAACCACTGTACCGACAGTTAAAGACACAACAAGAAGCAAGGAAGCGACTGCAACTGAGCTAACTTTAAAAATTCGCGGCATTGCCTGCAGTACAAAACCAAACCTGCGGTCTTTAATTTCGTAATTCTTTATGCGGTTAAATAATTGATCCTTAACTCTGGACAAATCGCCGGAAATTTGTTTTTGCGGAATTTCCTGCAAGGCTACGACTAATTTAGACACTTGAGAAATTAGCGTATCTTTTTTGTTCAAAGAATTTTCAAAATCGCCGTCATTAATACGGTTAATCAGTTCATTTAATTTGTCAGCAGTCAGTTTCATAATTTTAGCTTTTTAGCTAAATCAGTTAATTTAACTATTGCGCGGTGTTGAATAACCCTTATCGCCCCTTCAGATTTATCTATTATCTGAGAGATTTCGGAAATGCTCATGTCTTCAAAAAAACGATATCGAATCACTAATTTCTGCTCAACTGGCAAGGACTCAATTAACTTAACAAGCTTTTTCTGATCGAAGTTCAGATTAAGATCATCCACTGGGTCTTCTTCGCTCTTGAGAAAATCTTCAACTAGAGCCAAATCAACATTTACTTGTTTGATTCTGTAATAATCAATGATATTGTTCTTTGCGATGCGAAATAACCAACCGGCAAAGGTTTCTGCCACTTCAACCGCTCCAATCCCTTTCCACGCCTTAAAAAAAGTGTCGGAAAGGATGTCCTCAGCGATTTCTTTATGTCCTACGCGGTAAAAAATGAAGTTATAAAGGCGCTTGCTGAAATAGTCATAAATCAGCCCAAATGCCTTTTGATCACCTTTTTGGCAGTCTTTTATAGCTTTTCGAAGGTCTTGTTCGGTCATATATAAAGACGAGAATTTATAGCCTTTGTTACATATCAACATTCATTCTACAATAAATGCCTTAAAAAGTCTAAAAATTGACCAAATGCCCAATTTTTTGTAGAATTAAAGCTACGGAAGAAAGGCTGTCTCCCCATTATTAAAAAGTTGTTGGCGGTGGGTGGCTAATAAAATTTATATCAAAAATATTAAATAATAACGTGTCCTGTTGATGGAAGGTTGGCCGAGTGGCTTAAGGCAGACCCGCCTAGGACAGGGAGATAAAATAATAGTGTGCTTCTGGAGGAGGGTTGGCCGAGTGGCTTAAGGCAGCAGTTTGCTAAACTGCGGTGGGTTAATAGCCCGCCTCGTGGGTTCGAATCCCACACCCTCCGCCAGAAGCACATACATATAAATGCAGTTTGTCCCGCCGCTGATATCTTAATTATTTTGGGATGGCGGGATCCCGCCTGCCTACCGCAGGCAGACCAAGGGCGGTGACTAAACTGCGGTGGGTTAATAGCCTGCCTCAGGGGTTCGTCAGGTTAAGCAACCTGACGCCCGGTCGAATGACTGGGCGAATCCCATCCCTTCCGCCACGAACCAGAACAGAGTTCGGTTCGTGGCTGTCCAGAACCGAATTTATTCTGGTTCTGGACGCCATAAACGTAAAACTTATGTATTACGTATACTATTTAAAAAGTTTGAAAGATCTAAATAAAAACTATGTTGGATACTCTACTGATATTAAAAATCGACTAAAATTCCACAACATGGGAATGGTGCCATCAACAAAACCATTTACTCCTTGGGAAATAATATTCTACGAGGCGTTTAAAAACAAAGGTGATGCTAAAAGACGAGAACAATATTTCAAAACAACAAAAGGACGAAAAGCATTAAAAATTATGTTAGGCAATTCAAATAAATAACAATCCTTATGAACCAAAAAAAACAAAACCATTCTGAAAAAAAAGAAATTATTTGGGAAGCACCAGAATTTGACCGACGACCCAAACCGCTTCTTTGGTACATTTTCTTTTCCATAATATCCACTGGTTTAGTTGTATGGGGAATTTATCAAAAAAGTCCAATCACTGTCATAACCTTTATTGTTATGGCTGTGGTTATAATGCTGTTCTCTCTCAAAAAACCCGAAATGACAACTTATCGCCTGACAACTACAAGCATCATTATTGGCAAGGTTGAATATCCATACAAAATTATAAAAAAATTCTGGATCTTTTATAACCCCCCTGAAATGAAAACCTTAAACTTTGAAACTTCTGCGTACCTCAACAGCACAGTTAGAATAGAACTGGGTTCTCAAAATCCGCTAGAAGTAAAATGGTTTCTGAAAAATTTTATTATCGAAGATATTGATAAAGAAGAAGGTTTTGCTGATGCTCTTGCCCGCAGACTTAAACTTTAGTATTCTATACTCTCAATTTGATTTATGCTTCCGTCGTTCAATGGACCCCGAACCAATCCTGATAAATCAGGATGGTACGGGGCAAGTAGTCCGCAAACAATTTCACTAATTAGATAATTATGCGCCCGTAGCTCAATGGATAGAGCGTAGGTTTGCGGAACCTAAGGCTGCAGGTTCGATCCCTGCCGGGCGCACCATTTAAAACCTGGTTCGACCTGCCCCGTAGTCAACGAGTTTCGAGTTGTACTATCGGGGTCCCTACCGGGCGCACCAAAAAAATAATATTGAAATAATTAATTTCGAATTTCGATTCAATATTTATTATTCAAATATTTGAGTTTGAATCAAAATTCAAAATTAGATATTCGAAATTGCTTTTGATGTTTTCTTTAAATACTCCAATTGAAAACTTGTACCTAGTTGGCCCGGCAAGGGCTAAACTTTTTAAGAAGCTGGATATCAACACACTTGAAGACCTGCTTTTTTATTTTCCCCGCGCTCACAACGATCTTTCGCATATTACTAATATAGTTGACCTCAAACCAAACATCATAAGCAACATCAAAGGTAAAATCCTAGAAATCAAATCTTTCAGGACAAAAACTCGACGTATGATCATCACTCAGGCGATCATCGAAGATGAAACTGCCAGCATATTATGCGTCTGGTACAATCAGCCTTACCTAAATAAAATTTTAAATAAAGACGACCAGTTCTTATTTTCGGGCAAGGTCATTTTGGATAAAAACAAGCTCGTATTACAAAATCCGATTTATGAAAAAGAAAAACTGGAACAAGTCCACACTGCCCGCTTGGTGCCAGTCTACTCCCTAACCTCTGATCTGACTCAAAAAATATTGCGCTCAATAATCAAAACCTATCTAGATAAAACCCCGATTTCGGAATTTCTACCAGCAGAAATTATAAAAAAAGAAAACTTAATGACAGAAGGGGCGGCAGTTAATCAGTTCCATTTTCCAGAAAATTACAACTCTTTATTAGAAGCCAAAAAACGCTTGGCTTTTGATGAAATTTTTACCACCCAGACTCGGGTCTTGCAGTATAAAATCTCCAGACAGAAACAATCGTCTTTTGTCATAACAAACACTAAAATAACTGAAGAAAAAATTAAATTCCTACCCTTCCAATTAACTAACTCGCAAAAACAAGCAATACAAGAAATTATTTCCGATTATACCGAGCAGTACCCTGCCAACAGATTACTAGAAGGAGATGTGGGATCAGGCAAAACTATTATCGCGGCTCTGACTATGTGGCTTATGGCAAAAAACCAGTTTCAATCAGCCATGCTTTGCCCGACTGAAGTACTGGCAGTCCAGCACTACAATTCACTGCTTGAATTTTTTCAATCAGACAATCTGTCTTTGGGACTGCTGACAAGCGAGAATTGTAAATTTAACGGCAACCCTGTTTCCAGGCAAACCTTACTTTCTCAATTAGAAAGTGGAAAAATATCAGTTCTAATTGGCACTCACGCTCTCCTTGAAGACAGCGTTAAATCCAAATTTAACAAACTTGCTTTAGTGGTCGTGGATGAACAGCATCGCTTTGGGGTCCAGCAACGATCAATTTTGAACAAACTTTCAAACTCGCACCTACTTACAATGAGCGCCACTCCTATCCCCCGGACACTCACCTTAACGCTTTATGGCGACTTGGATGTTTCTGTTTTAAAAGAATTGCCAAAAGGACGCCTACCCATAAAAACTTATTTAGTTCCAACAGCAAAACGAAATGATTCGTACGAATTTATCCGAAAAGAAATTTTAAACGGCAGACAGTGCTTTATCGTCTGTCCCTTAGTTGAAGAGTCGGACAAGCTTGGAGTAAAAGCCGCAACTGCGGAATTTAAGCGATTATCAGAAGAGATATTTCCGCAGTTCAAACTCGGACTCATGCATGGCAAACTTAAACCCGCTGACAAGGAAAAAGCTATGCAGGATTTTAAAGAAAACAAAACCCAAATTCTTGTCTCTACATCAGTGGTGGAAGTCGGAGTGGATGTCCCAAATGCCACGATTATGGTCATTGAAGGAGCGCAAAGATTTGGACTGGCGCAGCTGCATCAGTTTCGCGGACGAGTCGGTCGTGGGAATCACCAGTCATATTGCCTGCTTTTTTCTGATGAAGAAAACGCTTCTGATAATCCGCGCCTGCAAGCCATTATCAAATCAACTAATGGGTTTGAACTAGCAGAAGAAGATCTTCAAATCCGCGGATCTGGAGACCCTTATGGCACGACACAAAGCGGGTACAATTTCAAAATTGCGGATCTTGCTGATCTTGAACTGGTAAAAAGATCCAAAACCTATGTGGAAAAACTTCTACAGTCTGATTATACGCTCAAACAATACCCATTCTTGCGCCAAAAAGTCGCCAAACAAGGCATCATACATTTGGAATAGCATTATTATTAAACAGTTTAATAATTATTCAATTAATCAATAGTGATTCGAAATTCAAAATTCGACATTCACTATTGACTTTTTTTGTGCCTTCTGGTACAATTTCTCATTATCGCCGCACGAACGCTGCGATAATTTCTGAGTCAGAAATGACCAGAAGGAGGATTAAACACATGGCAAAGAAACGGCGGGACCAGAACACCGAGACCGAGAATGGGAAACCGAAGCGCGATTTCGTCGCGCTCGGCATCACGGACCAGTCGTCACTCGACCGGTTTCTGAAACGATGGGGCTCTAAGCTCCACATCGTTCCGGAAATGCGCGAGGCGCTCGTGCGCCACGCCACCGAAAACGGCCTCACGTTCACGTCCTAGCCACCCACCAAGCACCCAAGTCGGAGTAGGAGTCGTTAGATGGCAGACTATTGTGCGTTGTGCTTCATCGGGTTCGGATCGAAAGACCGCACCCGTGTCTCCCTCCACCGCGCTCTCAAGCGCCGGGGGGTCGAACCGTCGTTTGCAGGGGAAGGACCCGCCGTACACGAGCACTGCGCGGTTCCCGACCGCGCCGATGTTCAGCGCCTGATCCAGGAAACAACCTGGCAGGAACGGGTGGCCAATAGCAGCGCCACCTTGCACCCGGAGGGCGGGTACTTGGTGAATCCGCCACTGCACCCGTCCGTGCAGCTGAACTAGACACCAGCATGACTCTGAACTTCTGAGGGACAGCAAAAAGGGCAACCGGACTCAAGTCCGCTCAGTGAATGCTGTGCTTCAGGAATTCGGGTTCGTCGTTGGATGGACACAGCCCACAACCTCATCTCCCCCATCACTGAGGGAGAGGATGTGACTGCAGGTCAGCCAGCGACGAGCCGGGCGGGTGCCCCAGCGCCCGCCCGGCCACTTTTGCCAAAAGAGCCAGACGTTTCGCTTCTCTCGTATGTAGAGAACCGATCGCCTGGCTCTTAGTTTTTATAATAAATTAAATCAATCTATTTTTATCTTATCTTAATATTTATGCTATAGCATAAATATTAAGATAAGAAATTTTAGCGTAAACTAAAATATTTCATTAAATCGGTCTGAATATCAATCTTTTCAGCCGTGATCACTCTCACAAAATTTCTTATTTCATAAATTTCTTTAATGAAATCGATCTCATCTTCACAAGGATAAGGTGTAATCCAAACGCTTTTTTGGAATTGAAAAAATCCCATTTCTCTCAATTTCGCAGAGAACGCGTTTCTCCCTTGCTTATGATTTTCTGGAATATCAAAAACGACCAATCTCCATTTTTTATCCCACTTTTTTTGTATTTGTAACTTTAACCCGTCGAATCGGAATTTCAACAATTTTTCTTTTCCTTCTTTCGTAAGTTTGATGATTGTTTTCTCGCGATCGTAGGCAACTGAAACTAATTTTGATTTTTTTGCATAATAACAAGCGTTGATAATTTGCCTTTTTGAATACTTTGCTTTGGGTATAAATGCACCGAATGCCACAAATACGTTTGGAGCTAACGCCCCGACGAACATTAAACCAACCAGACCTACAGCTGCTAATAAATAATTTGTAATACTTCTCTCTTTCTTCATAAAAACTTATAATCATCCCAGTCTTAATAATTATGCGATCGCATAATTATTAAGACTGGGAGAAAGGACACATTAAAACACATTAAACATATACTAAAACATACTAAAAAATTAATATATATATAAATATATATCAAAAGTAAGTTTATTTTTCTATCCGATACAACTTGCTGTCTTTGGAGTTCACAAAATATAACATCTGACCAACTAACACCAAATTCCTCGCTCTGACGCTTTCCCCAGGAATAAAATAACTTTCTGATTTTAGACTATCCAAATCAAGCTTAATAAATTCATCGCCGCTATAATCAAGTTTTGGCGCGGAGGCGATCAAGTATTTTCCCTCAGGATCAGCAACAATTTTATCTGTTGAAGTGCTGATCTTCGTATCAACTTCGGTTTTTTTATCAAAATCATAATAATACATCTGAAAGGTGCCATTTTCCTTCATCTTTGAATAGACAATGGCATTTTTATTTGGAATAGTTTGAATGCTGATATTTTTACCCTGATCGATAAGCGTCTTAAAATCTCCATTTTCTAAATCTATTGAATATATTTTATTTATATCTTCATCCGCTTTACTCCGGATAAGCAGAGCTGTTTTCCCATCATTTAACGGGTATATTTTTAGATCCGGCCAAAAAACATCCTTAACTATCCGATAACCAGTGTTGTCAGGATTGGAAACGGCTAACTGCTGGTGAATATTATCATTTGATTGCCAAATATACGCTATGCGTTTTCCGTCCGCAAGCCATGCAATATTTTTGATCTGCGCTGGCAGAGCGACGTATCTTTTCGTTTCTGAATTATAATATGTTTTCTGATCACCCGCCCCGTTTACCAAGGTAACTATAAAATCTGATCCACTCGGCGACCATAATACATCTTTAATATAAGCATTATTTAATGCGGGTAAAGGAAATTCTGTGGTGCCTGAACCATTTAAATTTACACGTAATAAGCGAGCATCTGAATTAAAATACCAAATAGAATTGTTTTGAAAAGACGGAATGGGAGCAATAACAGACTCGTCAACTACTTTAACAATTTTCGGTTCGACAACTTGCTGTTGAGTATTATTATTTTTTTCGTCTGCTTTTTTGCCAGCCATTTTCCAGACAAAAAACCCCACAACACCTAAGATTAGAATTAAAACAATCACAATTATAATTATTACTCGTTTATTCATAAATTATAAAAATTATTTAAGGCAGTTTACTAAAATATCCCAATGATTACCTTCTTTGGCATAAATTGCACCACTGGGTGCTTTCCATAACGGAGCGTTATCACCACTTCTTTTACCATTAGGAGTAAAACTTTTTTCTATGTAACTATTAAGTGCATCATTTAAACCTAAATCTATTTTATATCCATTCACGTGTGAATATTGCCCTCCCTCCGCATGATATCCACTTTCCGTACCTCCTGTAACTATCATATAACAATTGCAGTTCTGTTTTAGATTTATTACTTCTGTGATAGTTGCTTGATTAATCCCCTCAAAATTTGTTTGGGGGGCGGGATTATTTCTCGGAATATTTGCCGCCTGCAACTGCCCCCATGCTTCAGGCTCAGTCAATTTTGTTTGACAAGTAATTTCTCCACCTCCACCATACTGGTTAACAGTATCATTTTCTCCCGTAATCCCTTTGAATACGCTGCAAAAATCCGGAGCGCCGGTTGTAAACGATCCTACTTTACTCGCGGTAGAAACCCAAAACGAATCACAATAAGAAATTAAAACTGCAAAACAAAATATCGCCAAAATCACAACCCAAGTTATCGGATTTCCAAAAATTGCAATCAGTACAGGCCAAATAAATCTTTTAAAGGCGGTTTTTGCTAACTTCTTGGCGGCCTTTTTAGCCTTTTTTTTAGCCCGTTCTTTGGCATAATTCGCAACATTTTCTGCAATGTTACCGTCTCCTTGCATGGCCTTTTTCCAATCCCAACCACCCTCATTATCTCCACCCCCCGCTCCTGATTGTGGCTCCGCACCATCACCTTCTTTACCACCGGAATTACGCGCCGCCCTCTCCCTATTCTTACTTTCCTCCAATTCATCTGCTATATCCTTATCACCTTTTTTCTCCCCCTCGCTGTCTTTATTATCATTTTCTCCATTTGCCTTTCCACCCTCCCCTTCTTTTCCGCCCTTATCTTTTTCACCTTTCCCCTCTTCATCATCTTTATCTTTGTCTTTTTCATTATTCGTTTCCCCCTTGTCTTCGCCGCCATTATTTTCTCCTGCGACATCTCCACCATCTTTATTTTCTTGCCCACCATCACCTTCTTGATTGCCCGCATTTTCACCCGCGTCATTATCGCCGTGATTCGGTCGACTCGACTGTCTTCCTTGTCCATCCCTGCCGCGCTGGCTGCGCTCAGAAGTTTCTCGGTCTACCTTCTCCACAATGTCAGCACCGCCAACTGTTTCCACTGTATCAACTCCGCTTATTAGTGGAACCTCTGTCTCAATTTCCACATTTGTCACTGATCTTCGCGATCCGCGTCTGAGCGCTCTCTCGCGAAGTTTGGCTTCCTCTAACAATGTCTTTATTTTATCTGTAGTGTCATCAACCATAATGTCAAAGTTAATTCTGAATAACTAATTCTGAATTTCGAATCAATATTTAATATTCTATTATTCAAAATTAAATCAGAACTCGAAATTAAATATTCAACTCATCCTTCGCTTTGTCCTGTAGCTTGCATTTCTTTCTTTGCCTCTTCGATTTCCAACGCGCGCTTTGGATCAGTAGTAATAATCTGCTCTTCCATATACGAAGCCATAATCTTGATAGCCACGTGCTTGAGTCCAGCAAAGAATATTCCCTCTCCAACTTCGGATTCAAGCAATAAATACTTCTCCCCTTCTGTTAAGAAAAAAGTATCAGCAATTAGATCAATAGCCGCTGGCGATTGTTTAAGCAATAATTGGATAGAGGAGTTGGTGACAATTGGTTTGCCAAACGGCGACTGCAAAAAGTCTGTGACATCTTGAGTGATGGTTGTGACGCCAAGGTAATATTTTCTACCTCGCTTGGCCACGCTAAAGAGGAATTTTGCCGAATCATCATGCTGCATCATCCACCACGCCTCATCAATAACTAAAATTCTTTTTTTCAACTCTGACCTCACCACGTTCCAGATATAATTTAAAGTAATATAAATAGCAATTGGACGCAGAGCGTCTTCCAAATCCCGGATAGAAAAGACCACTAGCTGATTATTGGTACTGACATTGGTCGGTTGATTAAAAATTCCAGAAAAACTTCCTTCTGTGTATTTCGTCAAACGTTGCGCCAATCCCTCACCCCCAACCATGCCAGACAAAACCTCAATCAAGTCTGACATTATTGGCATTTCCGAATTTGATAAGTCAGAATTGGCAGTAATATCTTTCTTGGCATAAGTCTCCCAAAGTGCCCGATCCATAATTGCTTCTTCTGTAGGATCAAGCTTACCGAGCATTAAATTCATAAGTCCCAAAAGGTTGACTACGGATGCACGTAAAATATCTTCACTTGTTTCCCCTTCTATACCCCTTGGCAAATCAAACGGATTAACCCGCGATTCAGAATTTAAGGAAATATTGATAAATGACCCGCCAACTGAAGAGGCTAAATGCTTATACTCGTTTTCCGGGTCAATCACAATCACATCCACGCCTGTCATCAGCAAACGAAGAATCTCAAGCTTGACCGCAAAACTTTTTCCTGATCCGGATTTAGCAAATACCACAGCATTATAATTTTCCATCTTAAATCTATCAAACAAAATCAGACTGTTATTATGCCTGTTAATCCCGTAAAAAATCCCGTCATTGGAAGTAAGTTCTGAAGATACAAACGGAAAAGTCGTGGACAACGGCTCGGTGTTCATATTTGTCGAAATCGCAAGTTCATCATTACCCAAAGGCAGGGAAGAATTAAACCCCTGCTCCATCTGAAAAATTGCAGGCTTGGCGATTATAAGCTTGGAACCGAGGGTTGACTCCAAAGACGCAGATAGCTGATCCAGCTCTTTTTGATCATCAGCATAAATCGTGAAATAAAGTGAGAAGCGAAAATATCGTTCAGTTCCTTGTTGCAGACGATCTCTAAGCGCTTCAATGTCCTGCAAAGCGGTTTCCATCATTGGATCTCTGACGTTGCCCTTTTCCTGATTGATCCGCATTTGAGATTCCACCCGTCCAACCTGATTCTTAAGCTTATTCATGACTTCCGCAGTTTCAATCGGATAAATGAACATAGACATATCAAGCGCGCAATCCATGCTAATAAGCGGCGCCAACCAATCCACTGAAATAAATCGCGGATAAGACATGACGAAAAATGATCGGGTAAATTTCCCTGAAACATTCAAATTATTTTGGTTGACCAAGAAAGCCGAGGGAGCAATAAGATCCTTCAAAGTGTTCACCCCAGCTTTATACTCTTTTTCAACCTCTACAATTTTGTGCTGCAATTCTCTCTGGGGGGTAATTTTTTCTTTGGAAAAAAAGGACATATGTTAAAATTAATTTCGAATATATAATTTCTAATTTCGATTCAGTATTTATTATTTAAATATTCGAATTTGAATCGAAATTCAAAATTCGAAATTCAAAATTCTATTCTACTCTTTTGCCATGTCCAAATCCTGAACTGATTCAATATTTAAGATAGAACCTGATCCTAAATTATAACTGTTATATAAAAGCTCAAGTAATTCTTCAGTTTTTAACTGATAGCACTTAAGACCCATCCCACCTAATCCTCCTGAAACTTGATTCACCCTTCTGATCAGTTCTTCTCTTGAAAGTTCGAAACCTTTTTCTTTAGCAGAAATTCCTTTTGACGGGCTAAAAAGGCCGGAAACTTTCTGCATAAAGCCCTCTTTCACCACATTAGCATAATGCGGAACAACGATATAAAAAGACTTATTCATAATGCTGGCAAACTCAATCAGTTGTTTTATGTATTCAATATATTCCTGAGTTTGCATGCGCAAAAGCTCATTAGTCTGCTGCTGCATGATAAGCTGCATTTTATCCAAATAACCATGAATATCAAGCTTGCGGGACTGCATCAAAATTTGTATTGAAAATTCCAAGCTGTTCAAAAAATTCTGATAAGAAGAAATTAGGGCATTCTGTTCATCTCCACTTTTTAGAGAAAAGTTAACCGAAGACACGGCTACGACAGCGCGCATAGATCCGTCTTTAAGAATAATTACCCCTTCCTTTATTTCAGCGACATCCAAAAAAGCCTGAGTGGAAGCTGTGGGCTTATTCCCTGATAATTGGCTTGATTGCATCTCATTGTTAACCATAAGGTTAAATTTCTAATTACTAATTTCTAATTTTGAATCATTACTTGAATATTATAATAATAAATATTGATTCGAAATTCGAAATTCAAAATTATATATTTTTTTGAGAATCTATTCCCAGCAACTCTTCTTCCTGTTCAACTTTTTGATCAAGAATATACGCTAACTGCTTCAATTTGCTCCCTGGCTGATCAATAACTTTTCTTGGCATTTCTGTCTCTGGTTTTTTTGCAACTGTTTTTGAATAAGATACGTTTAAACCTTCTCTGTGAAAAATTCTGACTTTTGGCTTAGATAAAAAAGACCAAAAAGGCATGAGATACGAATACATAGGCCGTTGATTAAGCTTACCAAAAATCACCCCAAGACCAAGCAGAAAAATAGGCAACCCGAGAAGAAAAAACAAAATACCAAATCTCAATATTGACCACAACAAAAGCTCTACAAGACCGACACCCAAAGCCATTAAAAACTGCTTAAGTGTCAAAGGTCCGATAAGCTTATCTTCGACATCTGTAAATTGCGGAATAGCATACTGCATGACTAAAACAATTTCTAATTGACCTAATTATTCTAATTAATCTAAATCTTATTTCAATTTCTTATAAATAGCATTAAAAATTAAATTCAGCTCTTGAGCTTCTTTCCATAATATCGTTACCTGAGGTTTTACTTAAATAATCGCAACGCTAATCATGCGTAAAAAATGCTTGCATTCTCTTGACTCTTTCTTACAAATTCCAATTTTATGCTTAAAATCCGCCTTGCTTTCAGCATCATCAGCTTCACAATAATTCGCCCCGACCGATGTCCCGCATTTTATTAACTGATTAATCAGAGGCTTTGTAACTTCACTTTTTGGTAGTGCATTACAAAATTTAATTATTTCCTCTCCAAATAATGCAGTTCTTTCCTCTAAATCATAAACTCTCGTTTGTTTTGGTTCATTGTTCATTATTTAGAAAAATTAGAGCAATTAGACTAATTAGACAATTATTCCTCTGATTATATTTTGTTTCGGGTCTCAATATTTGAGCTTCTAATTTACCTAAATTATACCACAAATATATTATTTCACAAAATCACCCAGCCATCTCCTCCAACCAGTGTCTCCTTGATCTTCATATCTCTGCCAAAACTGAGCCGGACTGACAATATCCACCCCTTTAACCTTCTCAAGCTTAAGCAAATGATGATCTGAGGTAATCACAAAGTCTGCCTGACAAGCTATAGCTGAACCAATAATTTTATTATCCTCCGGATCATCAAAAACAACATCGACTCTTAAGCTTTCCACAGGGTGGACTAAGTCAAAAAAATATTTCAAACGCTTAAGATACCCTTCGTCTAAAATTTTCTTTTGAGCCAAAAGCTTGTTTTCCCGCAAGGTTGAGACGTTCGCGTAAGCCTGCACGTCCCCTGCTATAACTTCATTGATGATTCGATTGCAATAATTATAATCATCCGTCGAACCATCTATGAGAGTGTTGGTGTCGAGCACTATTTTAATCATAAAAAAACTTGGGAAAATTATTAATTTCTAATTGGTCTAATTGACCTAAATAAATCCCAAGTCTCAATATTAATTACATTTATAATATGCTATAAATTTTTCAACATCTGTTTATGGGAATTAAGTCTTAGAAATTAGATCAATTAGGTTAATTAGGTCAATTTTTGAACGTCTTTACAGACGTTCAATTTCTTTCTTCAAATCTGCGACCATCTCAAATTCTTGCAAAGTTAAAACAGGTGTTCCGCCAGCAGATAATTTCTTACTGGCATTAGTATATGCGATGTCTCTATTATCACTACGATCTAGAAGCATCTCAGCTCCAAGATTAAGATAAAGCTTAAACAAAGGACTTTGTTCAAAAGCTTGTACAGCGAGCGCTGGAAAAGATCTTTGATCTCGCGCTACTGAAATAATTTTTTCTTTAATCAGTTCGATGTTTGACGCGGAACTCCCCTGTCTGAGCAGACTTACATCTATTTTCTTAAAATCATCAATTGCGCTGATGTTTGATACAGAAGTCAACGGAAGAATTTTTACAGGCCGTGGAGCTGCTTTTGGCGCGGTTGGTAATTTTGACAAAATCGGAGCCATTCTTGGCATTGGACGCATGGTTGGCAAATTTACAATCCCAGACACAGAAAATTTTGGTTCTAAGTCAGAGGAAATTTTTTTCATATCCATCCGAACAGGAGGAATATTTTTAATTTCTAACCCAGCGGTTCCTACATGTTGCTTAGGCGGTTCAGAAGTATGCGCCGGCAACTCTTCAGCAGTTACCTCGCGCTTAATCTCCTCCGGCGTCATCTTTATCGCTTGTTTTTGTACCACTTGAGGTGTCGAAACTGTTTTTTGCGCCTGAACTTTGCTTAGAAACTTCTCTAATTCAACTCCCTTCTTTGCATCAAGAGGTTTTTTATTCAAACTTTCAATTTTTTCCTCAAACGATCTTGGCGCAGATGTAGAAATCCCTGCCAGTTTAAGATATTCGTCATCCGTGCTCACATTTTTACTCTTAGCAATAGAGGCTGGTTTAGGTACGACTAAATTATTCCGATATTTCTTATTTATTAAATCAATAATCTCTGGATCAAGCAAATCATGCTTTTCTTCAGGAAGCATAACATCTTCTTCTTTCTTTTGTCCTGGAACAGAAAAATCATAATTAAAATTATTAAATCTTACCCAATCATACAACTTAAACACAGCCATCAAGACTGTCTTTTCTTCCGGCTTAAGCGTCCTAATGTTTGCCGACTGATTGAAATAAGTCACCTGCTCCAACGAAGAACGTGACTTTTTCTCAAAATTTATTTTAGTCGAAATATTATAATCTTTAATCCAATTTTGTACTGTTGGATTAACTATCTGACTAGCTTGCCCACCGATACTAATACGGCTCTGACCTATCCTTTCATTATTACTTTCAAGTCCGGTTAAAACGAGTTTGCGCATACTCTGAATAATATCTTGTGATTTAAAATAGGTTTTAAAAAGTTCTTCCACGCAATCATGTACATTGAACCCATTCAGGTAAAACACATCCGTAATTTGTTCTCGAAAAAATTGTTCTTTATCCGAATCCTTAACGTTTAATAACGCGCATAATTGAAGTGTTCGAAGCAACCTCAAATATTTAGACATTAAAATCTTATCCATACTTTCTGCTAAAGATGCCAATTTATCAGCTAGTGACTGGGAATACTTTTGAGCATAATCAGAACTGTTTGTAGCGGCAATACTAAAAACCATATCCTCCACATCTTGATACTGCTTTGTATCAAGGAGGATTTTTGGATCAAGCGCTATAAAATTTTCTTCAGTTACTTTTTTAAACATTTTTCCAAATTAATATAAACTTACTTTATTTGGTTGGTTTAACATCAGCTTTAAATTGTGTTGGATTGTCTATATGTACACCTCTCGCTTGTAACCCGATTATTATGTCATCAATGATAGGCCCTTCTAAATCAGATTTTGAAATAATTGCTTTGGTAAAATCTTCATTTAATTTCATTGCTTGTGCCATGACGTCTAAATCAAAATTCTTAATATCATACTTTCCGTCAGCGTCTTGATAAATTCCTGCAATTTTAGCAACACGGGCTTGTACACCTCTTGTCTTTTTGAAAGCATTCACGGAAGCACCGTCAACGCTAGAAAATCTTTTTGCGCCAAATGATGAAAATCTTACAAACTTTCCTTCTTCGTTCTGCACTAAATAAGCAGCCGGCTCATGTCCTTTTGACCATCTTTCAGTATCACCCCTCTTCATACGTTTATCGGCGGAATCACTCTTTCTTGCACCAATAATATTATATCGAATGTCTGTTCCGTCTTCTCTTAGTTTTCTCTTTTCTTTCCTTGTCTTACCTGTTGTCCCAGCAATTGCTTTCTGTAAATCATCATAACTTTTTACCATTCCCGTAACTTTCCCATTTTTGTCAGTAAATTGGATTGCCACAACTTTTTTTACCACATTTCCATCAGCATCTGTAACTACATTACCGTCTTTATCTTTTACGGTTTCTTCTAATTTGTGCGTGTTTGGCATATCTAAATCAGCTAAGGCTTTAAGCATTTCAGCTGTCCCCATCTCTTTTTCCATTTTCTCATAACCACTTAAATCATTGGCAGTTCTAAACCTTCCATCATATTCATATACTGCATTTCCAATAGCTCTAATTTTTTGCTCTGCTTCTCCTATTTCATCCATATGGGCAATTCTGGTTGCGATTTCAGAATCTGACAAACCTGCGTGCTTTAATCTTTCTGTCGTCGTATCTAAATGATCGATTACATCAAATTCTGCTTCAACTTCGTCTTTAGCACGAGTCTGAGCCATTATTCTGGCGTTATCTTTGTTTTCGCCACCTTCTAATAGCTCCTGATAAATTTCTTCTTCACGCACCTTCCTCCTTTGTAACCCCATTGAAATTTCATCACCATCTTCATGACGGCCTTTTATTTGTACTGATTCAAGAGCTTCAATGTCTTCTGGGTGATGAGCGGCTTGAATAGCTTCATTCTTTTCTTCCTCAGAAAGATTTGCCTCCGTCCAAGTCTTAATTTTATGATTAATCATAGTTTGCTGACCGATCCTACCATAAAAAGTTTTCTGACCCATCTGTATTTTCCCATCTTTACCCTTCTTCCATTCCGTGGGCATTACACGATTTATAGAATCGTGTATATCTCCTGTTGCTTGGGTGTAAGCTTCGGCTTCTTTTTCTTTAGTTCTTTCATCCCATGCTTTCTTAGCAACCGATAAGTTAGCGAACTGAGCCACCCTCCAAAACCTCTCTGCACCAGCTTTTTTTTGCCCTTTTGCTTCTTCTAATTTACTAGTTGCCCACTTTGTATAACCCCGAGCAATTGCCCCGCCTCCCATTTTCATAGCGCCCACTGGCAACATTCCAACTGACTTTGCGCCTTTCATGACCATATCTCCGCCGACCATACCGGCCTCTTGTGCAACTTTTACCGCGCCCCAAATAAACGCCATAACAATAACTTTATTAAACACACTTGATTGATCCTGACTGACTTTGTTTAACTGCCCGAGTAGCGCCTCAGCTAAATGCAGGAACAATAATGCAACCGGAGCCCATACTAAATATTTCGTAAATGTCCCCCACCATTTATGGGCGTATTCTTCTGTTGCTGGCAAGACATTTAATCCAAAAGCGGCTGGAGATAAAATTATTAGCATCCACAGCCCGACAGTTCGAAGTATAAACATTCCGGCTAATGTCAAAAAAGCGACAAGCATGACTATAGATAATATCAGACCTGAAATAGAATTTCCTATGGACGAGACCCCACCATCAATGCCCCCTCCCCACGCCACATTTTGCCAAATAAATGCCAAGGAATGCCAGTGTGAATCCGCATAAAAAAACTTGGCAAACATATTGGAAAAATCAATCAAAGAAACAGCAATCACATAACTAAAATTTATCAAAAGTGCCATGAGAACAACTTTTACAAGCAAATTTTTATAATTATACTTTTCAATTCGCAATATTGTCCCTAGCGCCATGGCAATCATAGCAATGATAAAAATCATGTTCAGGATATCTCTTACAATTGTCCATCCGACTTTAACAATACCTGGATACCAAGAAACGAGGATATTTTTTTCAATTGTTATTGCCAATAAATTCCCGACCCAAGCAACGACTATACTTATAACTGAAGTGATGATATTTATCAGTGAGTTAACGATCCATCCGACTATCCGGCTTACTGTGGACGCCTCTCCGTCTTTTTGTCCGATAGTTTCATTAAAATTCTTTTTTGTAATATTGATTGCAGTGTTCAACAATTTTTGTTCAACCTGTATCGCATACTCTGTTCTTGCTAAAGCAACTGGCCGTCCAGTAGCCCACTCAACTTTAGTAATCGGGGTATTGCCCAATTTTCCTTCTAAATATTCCATTTGGACTTGGGTAAGATTACTAAAATTTACTGAGCTACCAAAAGTCGCTTTCATTATATCGCCAATGGTAGGAGCAATATCAATTCTCTCGTAAACTAAACAAGTTCTTTTTTTGGGATCATTCTCAGAATAATTCCATCTTGATGTTAATTTATTATCATTTGAACCTAGCATCAACCAAGCGTAATTCCATGCACTATCTGAATCCAATTTTTGCAATTGTCCGGCAAACACACTGTCACATTTTGGTTGCGCCTCATAAGAGCCAGTCGCGCTTAACTCAGCATTAAGCGCCTTAAGTTCACCAATTTTGACAATTATCTCATCTGCCGCGAATGCAAAATTAGAAAATACAAAAATACCCAACAGTACAACTGCTAAAACGTTTTTCGTATTTAAGATTTTTCTTTTATTTTTTAACACTTCTTTCAATTTTGACTATTATCTATGAAATGATTGGTTTATTTTGGCAACTTATCAATTAAGCTTAATACCTCGGCATAATACGCTTCCGCAACGTTTGACAATGGTGTACAAGCCTCAGCTCTCCCGTCTCCATATGGAGACTCTTTAAAATAAGCTCCTATCCCGATATCTTCGCCCTTTAAACCATTAAGATCCACCCCACTTGCGCCGCTGTCTCCTCCTCCTATCCATCCGTCTTGTGGAGGAATTAAAGTGTGCCGTGCTTTACCTTGAGAGGAACTATATTCTCTTTCATAAGGACCACTTGTTAGATAGCCGCCTGCTCCACCACTAGTAATTATTTCAATATTTGAAAAACTTTTTAAAGCACCCTCTGGCGGTGTATGGAGAACATCATCATCCACACGATTGCCACCATCTGGATCTGAATAGGGTGACCCCGCATCTGCAGTTACACTGACACTTAATCGGTCATACGGATTGCCGTCTGGGGCTGGAGAATGCATAGCCACATGATAAACCACATCAATACTCACCTTATCTCCCCCACAGATAGTTTTACCTCCTGAAAAATTATCATCTGGCGGTGTCGTCCCAGCCTTTGATCCTTTACAGGGAGGACCAGCGGCGTTGGGAGCGCCTTCCGCTCCTCCATAGTTACAAATATCCGGTTGTCCATCACCATCAATATCATACCCATCAGGAATATTATCACCATCAATATCAACTGGCGTGCCTGTTTCTGATCCTTCATCTGAAGGAACTGGGTTGTATCCTCTTGGATCTTCATCTAAGGTTCCTCCTGATTTGTCGAGTGACATTTGACCAAAGATAAAGTTAGCTACTAAAGAACCAATCACAGCTTTCCAGTTGCTTGGATCAGTTGCGTTCTTGACATGCGCGGCAATTGAACCATGCAAAAAACTCACAATGGTTCCTGTTGGATTGTCAATGAATGATCTGCCAACGTCCAAAGCTGATTGTTGCCAAGTTCCGTTTGCCGCTTCACATGCTTGAGGAGAAGTGTTTGGATCAACTTGATAAGGACCTGGCGGATATTTACATGTCCCACCCAACAATCTTCCGGCTTTCATGCCCTGCCCTACAATTACTTCTAGCTGAGCAGCGGTTGTGGCAGAGGACTGGAATTCTCCAAACTGTCCTTGCAGATTCTGCTCGACATAGCTTGGAGTGAAAGAATAATAATATGATAAAGAATTAAAATATTCGGTACTGTTTGTTCTGGACGGCATAGATATTACAGTACCGGCTGGAACCCCTCCAGCTTTTTGATATTGTTTATAAATAGCATTTTTAAGTCGAGGGATGAGGGCTTTTCTTTGATCTGCGTTAGTATAACTGTGCTGTCCTGTTACAGATACTGCATACAAAACATTAAAGGCTGCTTTCAAATCTGGGTCATCTATCTTGTCTGCAATAAATCTTTGAAGATAGTAATTTTTCAGCACCTGATCGTAGTAAAGATAGTTTCTGATTTTATACTTCTCTTGCAGTTTGTTGACAAAGCGAGTCAGAAACTTATTAGCTATTTTCAAGGCCAAATTAATCAATATGGCTATAACAATATCTTTGATGGCTTGCCAAATATCCCCTAACTTAATCACCGGCCAAAAAGCTTGAGCCGGTTTCGGGATGGTCAAGACATAAAAGCAGAAGAGAATTTGAGATATGATTAAGACACCAACAAGAAATGATGATATTGTTTTTATATAATTTTCTTGTAAGTAAAACATTTTTAAAAAAATTATTTTTAATTAATTGCTATTTAACTTCTACCAATCTCCTAATCTCTAAGTCCATTTTCTGCTGTATGCTAATAATGCGCTGAGTGTTGTCGTACCAGCGATTACCTTCCGGATCATATTCATCGTTGAGTTTTGATTCATCCGGTGTATCTACCACCTCCGGTAAAATTTGCAGGAACATTAACCCATATTTATGCAATTGAACAGCTTGAGAAGGAACAGATATTTTTTTAAAATTAAAGTACGACTTTGTCAGCCTTTCTTTAATATCAAGTATTCTGATAATATCGCCGGATTTAACCGCTTCTTCAATATATGTTTTTTTATCAAATGGAAATTCTTTATTTATCGCATCATTACTTTCTTGAACATAACGCTGTAAAGATTCTACGGAATTATCATTTGAAATAACGATTTCCAAATCATTAATCTGAGGCAAACTTATATTGTTTGGATTTGCCATTTCATTAATTGTTTGTTTGATGTCATCACCAAAAACCAAACTTTCCCCGACAATATTATCATCGCTGGCGACCTCCTCAAAAGTCATATCCCCTTCTTTGCTTGGATCTATTCCGCGCGCCACATCTTCTCCGTCGCTACGCTTATTTCCATTCGTGTCTTTTTTGGTCGGATCAGAATGATAATAAAATTCTTGAGAATTACTTAACTTGTCTTCATCAGGGTCTGCTTCTGTTTTACACCTGTCTTCATTACACACACTGGAACCAAAATATTGTTGCATCCACCACCCAGGAACCGAGGAAGCCTCAGCAGTTGGGACAAAGGCAAACTTTGAAGTATCTTTGTTTTCGTCTTGTGATAACAAATACCAACCAAATGCAATCAAACCAGCAACAAAAAATACCGCCCCAAATACGATAATCAAAGATTTCGCGTTTGGCTCGCGGTAAAGCTTGGAAAACTTAGAAACTTTAAAGCTTCCTGATTCAGATTTGTGTTTATTTTTTTTAAACATGATTACTAATTATTTTTCAGTGTTAAAAAGAAGCCTAAATTTCCAATGTCCAATGACCAATCAAGTCTTAAATCTTAGATCCTAATTTTTGAATTTAGATTTTTAGTCATTGATTTGACATTCAGGTTTTGACATTTAAATTTAGTAATACGCCCCTTGCTAAACCTAAAGAATTCAGCCTCTCCTGCCAAATTATTGCCTTATTATCTTGATATTATTTGATTTTGTTTCAGTTATCACGATTTACTCTATATATATTATAGCAAAAAAAATCAATAATGTCAATGTTTTAAACACAATACTAATAGATACTGATAGATATTAAGATATTTATAGATACTAATTCCTCCCCTACCATAGGGGAGGTTGGGAGGGGTACAATTTCTAAATATCAAAAAATATCAATTAGTATCTCTTATGCTTTTATAAAGCGATATCCAATCTTCCATGCTTAATTCCTGCGGTCTTACTTGTGGACTTATCTTACATTTATCCAAAATGTCATCCACTTGTTTACCTGATAATTTCAAATTATGCTTTAGCGTGTTATGAATCTGCTTTCTTTTTCCAATAAAACACGCTTTAACAATTTGAAAAAATAATTTTGTATCAGTAACTTCCGGGTGCTTATTTTTTGGAATAATTTTTATAATCACAGAATCCACCTGCGGCGAGGGAAAAAAACTTTTCCTAGAAATAAAACCATCTAAAACCGCATCTGCAACTAACTGTACTGAGACAGAAAGGAGCGACATCTGACCGGCTTTTGCCACAACCCTCTCCCCTACTTCTTTTTGTATAGTCAAAATTATGACGCTTGGTTTGTGACTGGCGTATAAAAACTTTTGTATTAAATGCGAGGTAAGATAATAAGGAATATTGGCTACAACCTTATAACTTTGTTTCATACCTCCACTAGCCCCTCCTATCTTGGGATGGGAAGAAGGTTGAAAATATTTTTCAAAATCAAATTTTAGAATATCACTTGCGATAACTTCTAAATTTTTTTTGGATTTAAATTCATTTGCCAGTCTTTCCACCAATTCTCTGTCTTTCTCTATCGCAATAACTTTTTTAACCTTATCAACTAATTGCTTGGTCAAAAGCCCGGTACCGGGACCAACTTCTAAGACAATATCATCCGGCTTCAAATCTGCGCTCTTCATAACCATGTCAAGCGCAATAGGATCAGTCATAAAATTCTGCCCAAGATATTTTTTAGGCTTAAAATCTCTCATAAATTTTAATTTTGAATTTCTAATTTCGATTCAATAATAAATATTAAAATAATATAATTTGAATCGAAATTCAAAATTAGATATTAATTATTATTTTGCTACTGCAAAATAGTAAGCATCTCTTCCGGTATCGCACGTAGAATTCGCGACGGTACAGAAATATTGCGCGAGCCAAACTGTTTGCGCGATAAGGCGTGAACTAGAAATAATTGCTGTTTCGCTCTTGTAATTCCCACATAAGCCAACCTAACTTCTTCTGCTAGGTCTTTAGGATCTGCTAGAGATCGGGAGTGCGGTAACAACCCTTCTTCTAGCCCCACCAAAAATACAATATCAAATTCCAAGCCTTTTGCCTGGTGCAAAGTCATCAGCGTTACCTTCGGGCTGCTTAAATCTAATTCATCCGCGCTTGTCATCAACGCAACTTCTTCTAAAAACTTAACCAGTCCCTCTCTCCATGGCAGCTTCTTAAAAGCTGAAGCAACGTTAAAAAGCTCTTGGACATTCTCAAATCTGCTGTCTCCTTCTTCTGAACCGTCACGCAAGTAATTTTCATAATTAAAAGTTCTCACGATTAAAGTCAGGATATCTGCTAGGGGGGCGGCGCCGTCGTACTGAGAAATCTTATCCAAAGAGTCAAAAAAAAGTTTTACCGCTGGTTTGGCAATAAACAAATTTTTCAAATCTTCTTCTTTTTTATTAAGCAACGCTTCTTTAAGCCCATCAAAAGTCTTTGGACCGATTGAACGCGGTGGGACATTAATCACGCGCTTCAAACTTACCAAGTCAGACGGATTCAAAACCAAACGCAGAAAAGCGATCATATCTTTTATTTCTCTCCGCTCATAAAATTTTAATCCGCCGATTATTTGATACGGAATCCCGTATTCAATCATCGCCTCCTCAAGCGCGCGTGACTGGTGATGGGTCCGATATAAAATTGCGATATTGTTAAGACCGCTTCGATTTTTAAGCTTATTGAAAGGATGTTGCTTGCTTGCCCGCATAAGTCTCCCTAAAATCGAATCATCCTCATCTGGGATATACTCTAATTCCTTGGTCTGCTTATCCTGTATCTGGACTATCTTACTTGCCACAAAATGCCCTTCCGCCAGTTCATCGACCGCGCTATAAAGCACCGGCGTTTCGCCCTGCTCTTTTTCGGTCCATAGTTTTTTGCTGTGTTGCAGAGGATTAAGCTCAATGACGCACTGCGCCACAGAAAGGATCGGAGAAGTCGAACGATAGTTCTGCTCAAGCTTGATAATTGTCGCCTTCGGATAATCCTTTTCAAAATCCAAGATGTTTTGGAGGTTTGCTCCGCGGAAACCGTATATCGCTTGAGCATCATCACCGACAACAAAAATATTTTTATTTTTTTCAGCCAATAATTTGGTAAAAATATACTGAGTGTAATTCGTATCCTGATATTCATCTACTAAAATGTACTGCCAAAAATTTTGGTATTTTTTCAAGACTTCCGGATGCTTCTGAAAAAGAACCACAGGCATCATAATCAAATCACCAAAATCAACCGCGTTCTGATCTAATAATTTCTTCTGATATAATTCGTATACTCTTCTGGCTTTGGAAGTGAACCCCTTATCTTTGGTTTCCAAATCAGCCGGTGTTTCCAAATTATTCTTACACCGATCAATAATGGCTCCAAACAAAGACGGCTTAAGTTTGGTTGGATCAATATTTAATTGAGTTAAAATTTCTTTAAGTAGAGACTCCTGATCATCGTCGTCGTAAATTACAAAATCTTTCTTGAGTCCCACAAGCTCAGCTTCACTGCGAAGTATCCGAGCGCCGATTGAATGGAAAGTCCCCATGTTAGGTAAATTAGAAATTAGAAATTTGCCTGCCGGCCGGTGAGGCAGGGAATTAGAAATTTCATCAGACTTTTTTAAAAGTCTGATGATCCTGTCTTTTATCTCCCCTGCGGCTTTGTTGGTAAAAGTCACGGCAAGAATATTTTTTGGACTGACTCCCATCTTTTTAATAAGATAAACAATGCGCAGAGTCAGGGCTTTGGTCTTACCGCTCCCAGCTCCAGCTAAAATCAAAACCGCCCCCATCGGAGCTTTCACCGCAGCCAATTGCGCTGGATTAAGCTTGATATCTATTTTAAAGCTGTCTTTCATACGAAGATATTATACTGGATACTATGACAAAACCCAAATCTAAAATATTTAATATCTAGTTCTTAATTTCGCCTGCCTGCCGGCAGGCAGGATTCAGTAATATCACCGCCTTCGACGGGATCCCGCCGACAATTATTATTAAAGTTAGTGGCGGGAGAATATTCAAATAATAATTATTGATTCCAAATTCGAAATTACCTGCCTGCCGGCAGGCAGGGATATTCAATTACTCCCAATTTTGATTAATAATCAAAATTGGGATGTGGATAAAACCATTGACGTAAATACCTGATTTTGATACAATCAATGTTGATTTACAAAAGTTCTGAATACTTTCAAATTACCCTAAATATTGGCTTAAATTCGAGAAAAAATCGGATGAGGAATTAGGCTAAAAACTTAGGATGATGGAAAAACATATTACTAAAATTTCTCAGACAATTGAACCAAACAACTCAGAAATTAGCGAAACTTCCGTAAATCAGATCAGAAGGAACAATCCGGCTGAAAAGATCCGAGCCTCTGCAACCATTTGTAAAGAAAAAATACTTCAAATTTGGAAACTTGAAAGCATCCACACCTTTCACCCCTTTCGAGCTATTCATGCTCCCAAGTTCTTTCCACGTACTTTTTTGCAATACCTGAACCGGTTCAGCCTTGAGTTGATTATCATATCAATTGCAATATTCTCTTTTTACATTAATTTTTACTCTTCACATCACGCTGAAGGATTTGTGTCCTCTGATAAAAGCGTGATGTTTTCTTTTATCCAAAAACATCCAGATTATAATCGCTCTCTTCTTGCGACAGCCGCCAGCATCACCATAGATTCACAAATGGACAGGCAAATCTATTCAAATCATGATATCACTGGCACCGCCGTCCTTACAGCAAACAGTTTCAACAAACCGAATATTGTATCTCTTACCGCCGTGCAAGATGCCAGTATCATCAAAACCAACCCATCAGATTCTGAAAACTTTTCCAGACATGGCGTGACGATCTATGAAGTCAGATCAGGAGACTCAATTATTTCCATTGCTTCAGAGTTCGGCGTTTCTCCCCAGACGATCATGCTTGAAAATAAAATTGATGAAACCACCACTATCAAGCCGGGTCAAAAATTAAACATCTTACCCGCTACCGGCATCAGCCACGAAGTTAAGGATGTAGACTCACTGGAAAGTATTGCAAAAAAATATATCAAGCCGGGTATGGAACAAGAACAGTTTATGGAAGATATTTTGGATGCTAATGATATTGAGTTGGAAGGTGATATCACCACCGGCGACATTTTAGCCATTCCGCTTCCTTCCGTTGATATGCCGATCAAACCAAAACTAGCTTCTAAATTCGTAAAAAATGATTCAAATAAAGTCGCTTTGAAGCAATCCGCCGCACCAGAAGGATTTGCAGGTTCTGGAAATTTATCGTTTATCTGGCCAACCTCTGTACGGTCAATCACACAGGGGTTTTGGTCCAGACATACTGGCTTAGACATTTCTAACAGCCAAAGAGTGCCGATTTATGCTTCAGAAGAGGGTTATGTTGAAATTTCTGGTTATCAAGCGGGTTACGGCAACACAATAGTGATAAATCATGGTAATGGCTTCAAAACTCGCTATGGCCACGCTACTGAGCTATACGTCTCAGCCGGTGAATTTGTGCAGAAAGGGCAAACCATTGCCAAGCAAGGAAACACCGGTCGTGTCCGCGGAGTCACAGGTATTCATTTACACTTTGAGATAATCAAGAACGGCAAAAGAGTCAGCCCGCTATCCTACGTCAAACCATAATATTTAAATAATACTAAAACCCCACCGAAAGTGGGGTTTTTTTTGTCATTTAAACTCTCCTTTGTCATTCCCGCCTGCCTACATTAGACAGGCGAAGGCGGGGGTCTAGACTTATGGTAGTGGATCCCGGATCAAGTCCGGGATGACAGTATTTTTCTGTTACATGTTACATGATTCTATTTCACTATTCCCCCATTGTTTGTATCCAGCGTATCATCATCAAGATTAGAAGTGATTAGTTCGTTGTTCAACTCATCGCTGATTTTCACATTCGTAAACGAATCCAAACCCTCGCCTTTTAAATCCTTGAGAATCGTAATCGGCTTGCCTCTATCGGAATCGTCAGGCGTGACAGATAGATAAAAAGTAATTTTAGCAACTGGCGTAAATTTTCCTGTAAAGGCAGGGAGGGTTCCGACTTTCCATTTCACCATGCCGGCATTTGGATCAAACATAACATTACTGCTTTGATCAGTTGGTTCAACCTTATTCATCCAAGACGACGCAGAAAGCAGCACAGAAGCCGCAATTTCAGTATTTATCAAATCATTGCTTAAGTTAGAAGCCATAATAGTCACTGCCAGTATTGTGCTTTTACCAACCTCTAAAGGAGCGGCTCCGCTGACATAATCTGCAACGACCGATAAGGACAACTTTGAATTAACCTTAGTTGAACTTGGAACGGCTTTTACAGGCTTAGTAATTTGATCAGCATAAATGGAAGCGTTTAAAATTACAGATTGGTTTTTTAAATTTGAAGTGAAATTATTTTTCAGTGGAACCGTGATTTCAATCTTCCCTTCCTTACTGGGAGCTATTAAGCTTAATGATTTTTCAGTTGCTGACCTCCAAGTAACCATCCGATCGGTTATGATACCATTATAAGTATTAAAATTGTCAAAATTCACAACCGCCCCGTCTATCGTCGCGATAATCACAGCATTTGTAATGCCTACGGATCCGCGATTTTTGTATTTGATTGCATAGCGAATCGATTCCCCCATAAATACATTGTCTTGCTTATCAGATTCGATCGTAATATCCAGCTCTGAGGGAATAATTTTAAATACGGCGCTGGAAACAATTTGTGGCGAAAAATTTCCATTAACCATGATACCAATTTCCGCCCGAACTTCTTTTTCCTCCCCTGCTACTCCAGAAAAACTGCCCGCTATGTCAATTTTTCCGATGGCTCCGTTTGGTAGTTTCCCAAGTAGCCATAAATTATTATCTTTATTCGGAGGGATGCTTGAATTAGTAAAAGAAAAATTCTGCGGATAAGTGACAGAAAGAGCCAAAGAGTCCATTTCTTGACCAGACACATTCGCGTAATTAACGCTAAAAGTCGTATCTTGACCGTTTGTGACATCAGAAGGACCAGTAAGATCCAAGGTTAAATTCGGCGGCAAAATCACGGTGTGAAAACTTTCCTCCACATTAAACGAGGAGTTGAAATTAGATAGTTTATAATGAAGCTTCGCTTTCATAACCTTATCTTCGCCTGTCGCACCTGATAATTTTCCCTTGATTACAATTTCTGCATCTTCTCCTTTTTTAAGCATGGGCAAATTAAACACCGAGCCTGTGGAGGTAGCGGAACTCACACTGGCGCTTTTGTATATAAAATTATTTGGGTAAAAAACTTCAAGTGAAAGATTGACCAAATCAGCGCTCTCGCCGTTGCGATAAATTATCTTGTATTCCAATTCATTTCCGGAACTAAGCTGAGAGGGTCCTTTGATAAGTATGGCCACGCTGTTTGATGAAGGCATTGGCGGAGTCGTCCTCCCCCAGAGAAAATACCAGCTGATGCCAACTATCAGCGCCAAACCGATAATTCCCGAAATCCAAACTGGCTTTTTTTTGATAAATTTTGGAAAACTAAAACCATCCTCTGGCTCTTCTTGTGGAAGCTGGCTTTTTATTTCTTCTGTTAAAATATTATCTTCGGGCATGATAATCCTTTCGTATATTTAATTTTGTTAACCCCGTTAGAGAAAGGAAGCGTTTTAATCTATTCTTAATATAACGCTTTCCCATCCCAGATTTTAAATATTTTTCTCTTACTCTTGCATCATGGTCATTAATGCAAGCTTCATAATATATTAGTTCAAATGGCTGTCTCCCTTTAGTTGAGGCTACTAATCCTTTATTATGAGCATTAAAACGCTTCCGTAAATCATTCGTTGATCCCGTATAAAAATGTTTATCCTTTAAACTTAATAAGATATACGTATAAACCATTCTTGTTTCTCTAACGGGGTAAATAATCCAAAGATTTAATCTCTCTTTCAATTATATATTCTAAAATATTTTTTACATACCTTTCAATCGCCTTATACTTCTCCGGAGATAATAATTTCAAGCTTGAAAATTCTTGCGTTTCCAAATCTTTTAAAATCAATAAAACGCTTTGATCGGCTCTGCCTAAGGTTTTTTTAAGATTCTCAGACTGGTAAAATCCTTGAAATTTCAAAAGTTTTATCGCAAAGCTTAAGCCCGCTTCAAATATATTCAACTTCTCGTTGCTACTATTTAGATAGTTTAGCGCGGACAAAAATAATTGATATACATCATGGTTTGGCTGACTATCAACCGTGACTTTTAACATCAGTTCTTTCAGGAATATCCCCAGTGTTGCGGTCTTTAGATTTTCCCTAAGGTGTTGAAAATTCCTGATCAATTTAACATTAATGATAATCGAGAGTCTTTTCCCACTAGTTTCAAATTGGATATAAGATAAATCTTGAAGGCTGTAAGACAGCTTGCTTTTAGATAAACGGACTGATTTGGCAAGAACTCGAATTCGCCCTTCTTCTTTAGTCCAAATCGTGACAATCCTATCAGCTTCACGGTAGTTTGTTTGTTTGAGAACTATCCCCTCTAATTTCTTATACAGCATTAAACTTTAGAAATTTTAAGGATCACTTTTTTGGTTTCGATTTCAAACTCCGCTCCAGAAAACCCGGAACCTCTTTGCAAATTGCGGATATAAGATTTCGATTTATTAATTTTCTCCATTGCCTGAGCTAATTCTTCATCATTTATATCATATTCCAAATCAACAATTTCGCCAACTTTTAATCCGGCCTCTTTCCGCTGACCTTGAACCAAACGCTCTAGTTCACGAATTAACCCTTCCTGTTTAAGCTCTAGCGTGATCACTTGATCAATTTCGTTTTCTTTACCAAAAACCACGTTTTTAACATTTAACTCTTCAGCTAAAACTTTTTCAAACTCTTCTGTTAACTTCTCAACTCCTGTGTAGGTAAATTTCAACAACGGCTGGCGAAGTTTAATGTTAGCGGACTTTCTCTGACTATGCCCAATCTCAACTAATTCTCTGACATTCTGCATGTTTTTTAAAATTGATTGTTGTTTTTTATCAAGCTCTTTAGACTCTTTCCATTTTTCTAAATGAACCGAGGGTCGGTCCTTCATCCAATTAAGTTCCTGATATATAATCTCACTTATATACGGCATGACCGGGGCAGATACTTTAGCCACAACGATCAAACAATGACGTAAGATTAAAAAGAATTCATCATCTTTTCGCCCTCGAGACCTACGAACATACCAAGTTGATAAATCATTAATATAAGCTTCGATTGCTCTGGTATATTGGACTGTATTATACGCATCTAAATGTTTGGTGGTTTCGTTAATAAGCTCTTGGGTTCTAATCCACACCCATTGATCGAGAATTAATTGCGGTTCTTTTTCCAAACTTCCTTCCTTTACCTGCCAGCCCGCTTCATTGGCATAGGTGATGAAATAACTAAAAACATTCCACAAAATCAAAATATTTTTCCGATAAACTGTAGCTAAGATATTTTCCGAAAAATTTACGTTTTCTCCCTGCATCACGGGTGAATTCATTAGATAAAAACGCAAGGAGTCCATGCCGAACTTTTCTACCATACCCATGGGATCCGGATAATTCTTTTTTGACTTGCTCATCTTGGATCCGTCTTCAGCTAGTATCGTTCCGGTCGTGACAACATTTTCAAACGGGGCTTTCTTAAACAAAACCAAACCAATCACATGCATGACATAAAACCACGCTCTGGTCTGGGCAATATATTCTGCCACGAATTGCGCGGGCAGACGAGATTCGAATTCTTCTTTCTGATCAAATGGATAATGAAACTCGGCAAAAGGCATTGATCCTGCTTCCACCCAAGAATCAAAAATTTCTGGGATTCTCCTGCATTCCCCTCCGCATTTGTCACAAGGGAGTTTGACTTCATCAATATACGGCCGGTGCAAATCTTCTATAGAAACATCCAGCTCGAAAGCTTGTGCAAATGTCGGGTAGGTTTTCTCTGAACCAAAATACTGCATCAGTGTCCACATTGGATCCGCATGAGAAACCACTAAAATAGTTTTTCCTTCGTACTTTTTATTTGTCTCACGAACGAAAGACAACATACGCTCCAAAATTTGCGTCCAATTCTCCCCTCCTTCGGGCGCTTTTTCCCAACGCTCGTGCACTGAAAAATCTTTATTAAACTCTATTGTTGATCTGCCATTATATTTCCCAACATTATACTCTCTCAATCGCTCGTCACAGGTAACTTCTATCCCAAGCTTTTCTCCCACAATTTCTGCTGTGTGTTTGGTGCGAAGAATGTCTGAAGAAAAAATCATATCTACTCCAGCCTTTTTTAAAATCTTTGCCGCATTCTCCGCGAGTTTCACTCCATCATCAGTCAGGTCATAAACCTCTGCTTCTGGATAGCAGGAATTAATACCTAAAACATTCTGTCTGGCTTCTCCATGGCGCATGAAATAAAAGGTGTTGCGACCCAGGCCAAGCTCCTTGATACTTCCAACAACTTTAACATTTCCGCATTCCACATTTTCGCACTTCCAAACCGGAATTGGGTTGCCCCAATAACGATTGCGGGAAATATTCCAATCCGGAGCCATTTCCACGCTCTTTTCATAACGACCATGCTTCAAATGATCCGGATACCAATTAATTTCTTTTTCATTGGACTTGATTAAATCTTTCTTGATTTTCTGAATATTTACAAACCAGGCTGGGATGGCATTATAAAACAGCATATTGCCACAGCGCCAGCAGTGAGGGTAAGAGTGCGTATGCATTTCTTTGGCAAACAATAACCTGCGCTCTTCCAAGTCTTTTTTGATAAAACTTTCTGACTGCTTAAAATCCATGCCCTGTAATTCCTTTGGGGCTTTGGAATTGAACTTACCTTTTTCATCAAGGAGCGGAACAACTGGCAAACCAACCTTTTGGCCCAATTCATAGTCTTCTTCGCCATAAACTACGGCAGTGTGGACTATACCTGTGCCATCTTCTGTGGTCACAAAATCAGCAGCATAAACTCGATAAGATTTATCATTCACAACAGCCGGCACATTAAACAAAGGCTCGTATTCCAAACCTACTAGATCGGAACCTTTAAAACTTTGCTCTGGATTCCCGATCAGGTCGGGAATGACAGAAGAAACTCTGTCTTTAGCCAATATTACATATTCATTTTTTAATTCAGGGATTGGATATTGACCTAAATCTTTTTTATCATGAACTCTTAAAGATCCTCCAAATCCTACAAGAACTTTCACATACTCAATATCTTTGCCTACTGCTAAAGCCACGTTTCCCGGCAATGTCCAAGGAGTGGTCGTCCAAGCTAGAATATATGTACTGTTTGATACTTCCCACTCTTGAATTTTCTGACCTGGCTTTAATTTAAATTTAACTACCACTGTCTCCTCTTTCAAATCTTTATAACTATTGTCCATCGCCACTTCAAAGTTGGAAATCGGGGTTTCGCAGCGCGGGCAGTACAACAAAACCTTTCGCCCTTCATAAACCAACCCTTTGTCATAAAAATTCTTAAACGCCCACCAGACTGATTCCATATAATCGCGATCCATAGTCTTGTAGGAATTGTCAAAATCAACCCAACGCGCCAGACGACGGATGACCTTGCGCCATTCTGAAACATATTCTAAAACCATGTTCCGACAAGTCTCGTTAAATTTTTTAATCCCAATCTCTTCAATCTGCTTCTTACCGGAAATCCCAAGTTTTCGTTCTACAATTTCTTCAATCGGCAAACCATGGCAATCCCAACCCCAACGCCTGCGCACGAAATTCCCTTTCATGGTCTGATAACGACCAACCAGATCCTTAACTGTCGAACCTAATAAATGCCCATAATGCGGAGTGCCGGTAGCAAAAGGCGGGCCGTCATAAAACGCATAGGACTTGCCGGCCTTGTTTTTTTCTAAAGATTTTTTAAATATTTCATTATCTTCCCAAAATTTCAAGATTTCTTCTTCAAGTTTGGGAAAGTCTGGCTTAGGATCAAATATTCTATACATATATCGAATTTACGAATTATTAATAATAAACGAATTTACGAATAGCTACAAATTTACGAATGACTTAACTTCTCTCTTAAGATTCTGTATGGTTGGGCGGACCGCGCCCAAAAATTTACTAATAATCCAAGGTCTATATCTAAAATCTGTAAATACCTTTGAGCCTGAGCATAGTCATCATGATTCAAAAACGGTTTTGCTTTGATCTCCAATAAAATTTTATCAAAAATTACAAAATCTATTCTATTACCAGTATTACCCGCTAATAATTCTCTTTTATATACAATGTCAAGCTCTTTAAACCTAATCTATATCAAATCCGCATACTGTTTCTCTTTCGCAAATCGACCAAGTTTGTTATGAACATAAAAACAAACACCAGATATTTGAAAACATTCATCAGCAAACAAAACCTTACCTTTATCTATTTTATATCGTCTCTCATTTGTCATATTCGCATTTTATTCGTAGATTCGGTCTATTTGTAGATTCGATTTAAAAAAATAAAAACCCTACACACTTTCTCAACCCCAACGCCATTGAATCGGGGGGTACCATTGAGATTCCTGTTAAGGCTCTTAATTGGCTTAATTTACGGATAAGTCCGGGCAGGTCTATAAAGTATCGCTGAACACTTTTCTTCTGCCAGCTCCCCTTAAATATCCAAGGCATTTAAGAGTGACCGGGTGATAACCGGAAGCTTTTATCAATTGTATATTAATTATACCATAAAAAACGCCCCCAGACCATGAGGGCGTTTATAAATTTTATTCTCTTATTTTCTTAGCTAGCGCGGATAACTCACCTGGGTCAGCCGGATGATCCTGTTTATAATCGTGGGATGAGATATAGCCTTCATATTTTTCAAAAAACTTATCAATGTTTGAATGTATCGGCTTCCAATCCCCTTTTGTGCCGTGCATTGGAAACAACTTAGCGTGCACATGATCTACTCCAAACCCTTCAAAAATTATCCCAGTTCTGCCCACATCATCAAGTTTTAAATCAAGCAATTTGCAAACCTTTGACACTGCCACGATAAAATCACGCAAAACCTCGTCTGGCAGATCCGCGACGTAACTTGGAAAATGCTGCTTGGTCACGACCACAGAAAACCCTTTGGTGTTTGGAAAAATTGACAAAAACGCCAAATGCTTTTCATCTTCCCAAATCTTATGGCTTGGCGCCTCGTTTTTAACTATTTTACAAAATATACAATCTTGCATTTTTCTTTTTACTTTTTACCCCGTTAGAAATTGGACATGGTTTAATTTAAATTACTAATTATCTATAACGGTTTATAAGATAATTATTTTACATATTTACTGATTATTATTTCTAACGGGGTTTACATTTCCTCGACTGCTTTGATGCCCAAAAGATCAAACCCCTTAGACAAAACATTTTTTGAGGCTTTAATCAGACTGATTCGAAATAGCTTTTTATCCTCATCAGCCTCTTGCGTTACCGGGCTTTCATGATAGAACTTGTTCAAAAGCGAACACAACTCATACAAATAATTCGTAAAGATATTCGGCAGAAATTCATTTAAAGACTCCCTGACTTTATCTGAAAAGATAGAAAGCAAGAACATAATGCGCTGCTCGGTATCTGAGTAGCGTATAGGGTATAGCGTATAGGGTGTAGCCGGTAGATCAAGTTTTCGTAAGATACTTGCTAAGCGGGCGTAGGTGTACTGAAGATATGGACCGCTGTTTCCTTCAAAATCCAAAACTTCGTCCCAAGAAAACTCAATATCGCTGTGGCGGTTGTGAGACAGGTCAAAATATTTTAGTGCCGCTTTGGATATCGCAGAGACCACTTCTGTTTTACCTGCCAGATTTGGATTTTTCTCTTGAATAATTTTTTCCACTCTATTTTGTGCCTCAGAAATTACATCTTCCACCAAAACCATGTTGCCTTTGCGCGTGCTCAACGCCTCTCCTTTAAAGCTGATAAACCCGTAATTAACATGTTCGCCGTCTATACCGCGCTTGTCCATTTCTTTGAGTTTTGCCAAAATGGCAAAAAGCTGGTTGAAGCTGTGCGACTGACGATTATCAACCACATACAATTGCTTAGTGAACCCCTGCTGTTTGCGATAAATAAAGGTCGCCATGTCCCGCAGAAGATAAGTCGTCCCGCCGTCAGATTTGACCATAATTGCCACGCCTAGACCGTCAGCTTGTAAATCCACGATCTGCGCGCCTTGCGACTCCACTAAAAGCCCGGCTGTTTTCAGTTTTTTCAAAACTTCCGGCATCTTGTCTTCATAAAAACTCTCTGGCCAATGATGATCAAACGGCAGCACATCCATAAGCGCATTGATGCGCAAAAACTTCTCCATGCTCCAATCCACAAACATTTTCCAAATCTTCCGATTTTCCTCATCTCCCTGCTCTAGCTTTACAAACTCTTGTTTGCCCTCTTCTTTCAAAGACGGGGTTGCTTCACAGTCAATATTGATTTGAACATAGAGCTTGTTTAGCTCGTTAATCGGGTCTTTGGAAACAATTTCATAATTTCCTGATTTTTTGTAAGCCAAAAGCAAAAGCCCGAACTGAGTGCCCCAGTCTCCCATGTGAGTATCCGACTCAGTATCAAAACCCAAAAACAAAAACATGCGCTTCAAACAATCACCGATAATGGTCGTCCGCAGCAGACCAACATGCATGGGTTTGGCAATATTTGGCTGGAAATATTCCACGAGAATTTTCTGTTTGGCCACCTTAGAAGGCTGGGCAACGCCCTCCTTTGCAAGCTTTGCAAGTTTAGAGATTAAAAAATCTGACTTTAATTGAAAATTGATAAACCCAGGTCCAGCCACTGATACCTGCTCAAAAGCCAAGGAATGAATGTGACCTAATATATCTTGCGCCAAGTCTTTCGGGTTCTTATCTAAAACTTTAGCCACAATCATTGCCGCATTGCTGGAATAATGCCCAAATTTAAAATCAGGATAATCAACTGTTATCTTAGTATAAACTTCTTCTCCAAGCTTGATCCCCAACTGATCTAAGGCCTCAAAAATCAATTCCTTAATTTGTTCTTTCATTTAAATCCCTTATACAATTAATACAATCTTGCTATAATATATTATATCGGAAAAAATCAAGAATTTCCATCAACTAATCTTTATGGGTAAATCAGCTCACAATAAACGCGCCGAATTCCATTATCACACCCTTGAAATCCTCGAGGCTGGGATTTCACTTCTTGGGTGGGAAGTCAAAAGCATACGTGCAAAAAACTTTTCTTTAAGAGGGGCTTTTGTCAGTATCCATAACGGTGAAGTGTTTCTGAAAAATGCTTATATCGGAAAGTACAAACAGAGCGGAAATGACGAGCACATGAACGAATCGCGACAGCGTAAGCTTTTGCTGCACAAAAACGAGATACGTAAGCTTGAAGCGAAAAATAAAGAAAAGGGCATGACCATCATCCCTTTAGATCTGTATGTCAAAAAAGGAAAAATAAAAGCCAGGATTTCTCTGGTCAAAGGAAAAACCGAAGTTGATAAGCGCGAAGCAATCAAAAAAAGAGAAACCGACCGCTCTATAGGTCGTTTGATTAGAAATTCACCCCGTTAGAGATTTCTTGATTGAAATAACAATCATCGAAACTTTTATTTAAGTGTTTTTTACTTACCGTTATTATAGTGATATCTTGTATCTCTAACGGGGTAAAGGTGAAATGAAAATCCCCACAAGTGTGGGGATTCTTTTAAACTTTTTTAACGAATTCATTGAATGCTTCTGGATATCGGTTTGCTATTTCAGACAACATCTTCTTATTGATGGTAATTTTTCCTTTGTGCAATTTTTCCATGAGCTTGGAAAAAGTCAGCCCGTTCTCTCTGGATGCGGCGTTCACGCGCATAGTCCAAAGTGAGCGGAAATCTCTTTTCTTAAGCCTGCGATGAGCGTATGCGTAAGAATCAGCATGCAATAAAGCTTCACGTGCCGCTGGAAAATTTGTCCGGCGGCGGTTCTTAAAACCTTTTGCTCTTTTGATAACATTTTTTCGTCTCTTGTGAGCCGCAACTCCTCGTTTTATCCTTGTCATATATTAGATAGTAATTAGTAGATTGTAGTTAGTAGTTTGTCAATCAGTCAGCTTTTATAATCTACCGACTACTCACCACCGGCTACATACTCTCTTCTTAATTAAAAAACTTTATTCAATTTATTATATGTCTTGTGGACGATCAAATCCCGGCGCTTGTTCTTTGTCGTTTTTCCGGATTCTCTTGAATTAAAATGAGCCTGCCCGGCTTTTCGACGCATTAATTTTCCTGATCCGGTTTTCCAAAAAGTTTTTGAAATTCTTTTGTTAGTCTTTGACTTCATATCAATATTGATTAATTATTCGATTGCTTCCCAGCTGGACCGACGACAGAAGAAATGACTCCGCCCATTCTGGAAACCGGCGATTCAACTACATGCGGGACTTGAATCTGTGCGATAAATTTTTTCATTAAATCAAAAGCCAATTCTGGATGAGCCTGTTCCCGTCCTCTCATTCTGATATCAATCTTAACTTTGTTTCCCTCAGCCATAAATTCAGAAGCCTGCTTCAGGCGAAAATTAAAATCGTGATCCCCTATCCGGACTGAAAGCCGGATGTTTTTGACTACGATTTTTTTAATCTTTTTTCGGGCTTCTCTGGCTTGTTTTTCTTGTTGATAACGGAATTTGTCATAATCCAAAATCTTCGCAACTGGAGGATTGGTATTGGGAGAAACCTCAACCAGATCTAGCCCTTTTTCCAAGGCAAGTTTAAGTCCAGCAGGCGTTGGCATAACGCCAAGCATCTGCCCATCTTCATCGATGATCCGAAGCTCTGAAGCTTTTATCTGATGATTGATTCTAATCTTAAGCTGAATGTTAGTTTTGATTAATAGCTTTAAACACTGAAATTGTAGAACATTTTTGCAATTTGGTCAAGAGTACTACCCACCTTCACTAAATCTTTCACCTGTTAAAACTTCGGTGGACAAGTCGACGGACTGGCAAATCCGTCTGCTATTTATTACTACCTAAATAATCACTTAACATCTGTCTTAGGGTAACCTTACCCTTTGTTGTTTTAAAATAATGCTCACGACGTAATGCATCAGATTTGGTTGGAAATGCTTCGTAAAAAATTAACTTCGAAGGTCTTCGGTTTGCAGTTGAAATATTTTTACCTTGGTTGTGTTCAATAAATCTTCGTTCAACATTAGCGCTTGAACCAACATAAAACTTATTATCTTTTTCGCTTAACAAAATATAAACAAAATAAAATGACATATATTTTATCTTAATGCCCTGTACCAGTCGCTATCGCTCCGGTACAGGGCATGAACCATTCGCCAAGAATGGCCCATGAATTATTCACTGCGTTCAGGTTCAGAGCTGGCTTTAGCCGTGAACCTGAGCGAACGAATGCGTCAGCAGTAAACCATTCACTAATCGTTCAGGTTTACTACATGTACCAGTCACCAACAAGCAATACAAATTATGGCTGCGCCATATACCGGAACGAACGAAGTGAGTGACTGGTACATGGTGGAGCTGACGGGAATTGCACCCGTGTCCAAAAGAAAAAAACAATCACCACTACAAGTTTAGACCGCTTCAGGTTTGTCCTTATAACTAATCAAAACGGACGAAAGCTAGAAATAAGCAAGTCGAATTAGGTTCTTGCGGTTATCCGACACTAAACGCAATATGTCCGAAATATGACGCCTGCCTTTTACTCTCGGACAAAAAATAAAAGAGGCGGGTTATCACCTAATAAATTAAGCGATAGCCGGAGCGAAAGCAAAAGAAGCAAAAGCTGCTCTTACTTTGCTTGCCATTGAATTGGCATTTGAAGTTTGCTGAAAGTTTTTTGACCGGCTCTCTCAGCACGCCGGACCTGCGTTGATTATTCCTGTTCTTCTGTCGAATCTAAACAGCCCCACGAATTTAAAATGTACGCTTCTGTATTATACCCAAAACGCACAAATATTTCAAGACATTAAAAAAACCCCAATTCCGCTAAATGACGGATGATCGAGGTTTTTTATTACTCTATAAATTCACTTATGGAGCTGTAGTTGACGGGACTTCGTCTTTCAATTGATTAATCAGTTTTTCCAAATCAACATTTGGACCAATTATCTCTCTGGTCTTTTCAAACTGTTCCAAAGCCTTTACCTTGTCTCCTTTGTTCAAATAAATCAAACCTAATGAATAGCGAGCATTGGCATGGTTTGGAATGTCACGGATAATGCGGAGAAATATCCCTTCAGCTTCAGAATAATTTTTTTGGTTGTATGCCATTCTACCCTGTTCGAATGCTATGCTGGCATTTCCAGGAAATTTCTTAGCCGCCTCATCTAATTGTTTCTTGGCTTCTGATAACTTGTTCTGTTTCTCTAGCACACCGGCTAAAATCAGATAAGTATCCGGCAAATCATCTTTAAGCTCCATAGCTTTATTTAACGCTTCTTGGGCGGATTTCAAAGCAGCTTGATCAACCTTAGTAAAACTAGCCAGCTGCTGAGATGTAAGACGGCCTGTTCCAGATGGATTGAAGCCGAGTTTGACTTCTTCGCCGTCTGCCACGCCGTTTCCGTTACTGTCAGAACTTTGAGGATTTGACCCTAATTCTTGTTCCTTGCTATCAGCCAGTCCGTCACTATCGCTGTCTTGACCTGACCCTGCAATGGATGGATCAATCACATCAGACGCAAAGAGATAAGCTTGGGCTTTTCGGATATATAATGATGGGTTCTTCGGGTCTCGATCAATCGCCCCTTGCCAGGTTTCTAAAATAGTCTTTTCTAAATTCTCCGGTTTCAAAGGACGAAGGTTTTCATAAAACTGCGCCAGCGCGGACCAGTTGGATGCTTTCTCCGGCGAAATAGACTTGGCTTGACTACCAGCATTTACCGCATTTGCCAGCCAAGTTTGCACATCAGCCATGTTTGGCTCCGGCTTCGCCGCTTCCTCTGAAGCCAAAAAGATAAAATTCTGCGCAGCAGCCAGCCAATAAACATCTCGATATTGATTAAGGTTCACAGCCTTGGCAAAATTATTTGCCACGATCTGGAAGTTTGGCTTTTCTTTATTCAATTCCTTAAGTCCGGAGGCATAAGAAACTTCTGCGCCATAGACTGCCGCTTCAAAAAACGCGCCAACAAGCAACGCGGCCAAAAGCAGTAAGCTCACAAACATCCATGATATAGCAGATCGCGGGGAAGAAGAAAATGACAAAGTTTTTTCTTCGGCTGAATCTGTCCGCCAGTGCACGACTGCCATAAATAGCGCCAAAGATACCCAATACATAAAATAGAAAGTTGTATTAAAGAAATAGAAGAAGTGGGTTATATAAAGAGTCAGCCAAACCATGAAAAACCCAAAAGCTTCAGTTCTCCCCGCATGAGAGGTTTTGCGTAGCAGAAAGAAAACCGCGTACAACAAAAATAGAATACTGGTAATTTCAAAAACCAGCAGTCCAAGCAGTCCGGTTTCAATCGTGATATTTGCTACTTCTGAGGACGCTCGGTCAAAATTCAAACTCCAGACTATTGTCTTGTTTAAATCCTGCGGCTTGATATTACCAAAGGCAATTCCAGTCGTCCCAGGTCCTGATCCGAGTACTGCCTGCTTAACCCCTTCTGACAAAGTATTTTTCACCATGTCCAAGGTTGTCGAGTTCGACAGTTGGATTTCAACCGGCAAGTCAACAGAAATTAAATTCCGAGGATTGAAGGATGAAGGAAGATACTGAAAAGCCACAAATAAAACGCTGATTACCAAAACCAGCATCGGTTTCCAAAACCAAGTTGATGAAGTATTCTCATTATTGACCACCACAGTCGACAAGGCAAGGAAAGCCATCATTCCGAGGGCAAGAACGATCCAAGCTGTAAAAGCGTTCACAACTAGCATGATTCCAAGCGCCATAATTGTCAGTATCACATACAGTAGGCTTTTTACTTTAGATGGTTTATTTTCTGTAAACCATTTCCATTGGACATATAGCAGCGCAACAGCGCTGAAAAACGCCAGTGCCACCATACTTCCGATGGTATTAAAAGCTCGATCTTGGGCAAAACCTGAACCGACTAAATATAACCCGCAAATCTGCAAAAAGCTATAAATAATCGTCACGGCGATACCCCAAAAAAACCAATTTTTTACCTTAGCGACAGCTTTCGGGGTGGTGATATTATTAACAATCAAAAAATACAAAACTATAAACGCGATCACTGACATAAAGCTTCCTGTAAATCGTCCGTAATATCCCAAAAAAGAAGAAACAGAGTCTAAGGATAAGAAACTTGAAAATAGGTAAACAATTAAATACGCCAAAAGCAAATAATCTAAAGAAGTCTTGGTCCAAGAAACTTTGCGTGTAGTTAAAATTTTAATTACCCAAGCAATAAGCATCACAACCACAGCAAAAAACATCAATGCTTGTTTATTAAACTCTCTGAACTCAGAGGTTATCGGCAAGAAAAATAATGGCAATAAAAATACCAGCAATTTTAACATAAAGCTAATTGCTTTATTGAAACCTTTTGAATCCACCTTTCTACCTGCTGGCGTAGAGTCGGATGAGGAGGATGGTTGTGAAGCCGGAAACGATTGGCCCCCAGCACTCTCCTGAGATTTCCTAAAAAATTTGAACATCTGTTTTTCCTTTCTTTTTTTGAAAATTTATTTCAAATTTATTATACATCAAACAATTAAATTTGTAAAACCCCTGAAAAAACATCAAATAATTTACCAAAACCCTTTTTTTATCAACATAAAAACCAGGTGAGAGAGCCTGGTTTTTATGTTTATTTTTTGCTGCAAAGATCTGGTGGTCAGTTGCTGATTTTGGCAACTGCCAAAGCCTTGTAGCTTGTTTATTCCTTGTCCAGAACAAATCTTCGGTGGTTAAGCCTAATGATTGTGTCCCAGGCTAGAAATAGGCAAAATGTTATACACGATCCGTTTTTCTGTAAGTCTTGCACAAAACACCAAAAGTCTTTTGATTGATTATTTTTGCTAGATTTTGTGTTTATGTTTGTTTCCGCATCATCAGATTCTTTACTGTATATAGTATAGCATAAATTTTTAATTTATGCAAGACCTTCTTCAAAAAATATTACTCCAACGTTCAAAAAAGTCGCCTACCTGCCCTACCTACTGGTCTTCGATTCCGAGATCACTCAGACTCGAGGAGCGGGCAGGTGCTAGGCAGGGAATCCCGACCTTCGGTTGTACGTTGAAGCGTCGAGATAGCAAAAAAAATTCAGTCTTGTCCAAAGTCAAAACAGATAATTACCCATGTACCAGAAAGTCCCGACAGAAAAGTCGAGGATCAATGGCTTTCGGTACAGGGTTTCGCTCCGCGGCGACCTTAAAAGAGAAGTCACGGACTCAAGACCGTGGAGTTTCACTTTCCAAAAGCGATTGCATCAGGGCTATACGCTTGATTGTGCATAAGCGTTGCTGATTTTATGGTAAATTCCCCATACCGATCATTGACAGCATCCAAAGCATCTGTCAGTCTCTGTTCTCGACTCGAAAACAAATCAAGCTGGCAGGAATATCTTTTTAAATTATTAAATCCCAAAGCGATCTTAGACACGTCACTTTGAAAAACCCAAGATCGCCAAAAAATAACCGCTTGCGTAAATAATCCTTCTCCCGTATTCATAAAAAAATTAATTTTTTTTGACTTAAAATAACTTTCCCCGTTCGCGCAAAAAATCCCAAAATAAAAACCCCCTGCCACAAAACCATCTTTACGCATTCTTCTTGCGGCTTTCTCAGCCAGATGCATAACCACTGGCTCTAAAAATTTTTTATTTTTCGTTCGAAAATTCAAAACCCAAGAATGACCAAAGGACTTCGGTTGGTCTTCTTCAGATTTATTCTCCCTCACTTGCGGGGGAGATGTCGCCTTCGGCGACAGAGAAGGCGAATCCCAAACAGTTTCAGTCAAAGATTGCTTCGCTTCGCTCCCACCGTCGCCAAGGCTTTGGCGGGCAGGCGCAATGGCATCAATTTCCAACCCGTTGACTCTCTGCCAAATATAATATCCGGGCTTGCCAAAAATAGAAATAAGATTCTGCACTGGAAAAGAAAGCAGATCTATTGGACTGGTAATCCCAATGCTCGCAAGCCTTCTTTCCCAACCCCGGGCTATCCCCCACAAGTCTCTCAGTTTTATATTTTGATAAACGAGCGGCAACTGATCTTTCCAAAGAACCATAAGCCCGTCAGGCTTATCCATATCAGACGCGAGCTTGGCTAAAAATTTATTTTCTCCAATACCAATCGAACAGGTCAGCCACTCCCCCACCTCCTCTTTTATTCTCTTTTTTATATCAACAGCTACGGCTAAAGTATTGGAAAAAATTCTAAATTCTAAATCCGAAATTCTAAACAAATCCGAATGCTCCAAATTCAAATGTTCAAAATCTTGTTTGTTTTTTAATGTTTTATAACTTAAAAATTGTTTAGAATTTAGATATTTATTATCAAGATTTAATTCAAGAAACGATTCGTCAATGCTATACTCTTCGACCTTGTCTGTATAATCATAAAAGATTTTATTGATTTTATGATTAACCTCACGATATTTCATTGGATCAGCGCCAATTATATTTAGGTCTGGACAACGTTTTAAAGCTTCTCCGACCAAAGTTCCGGTTTTGATGCCTAAAACCTTGGCTTCTTTTGATGCCGCGATCAAACAACTTCCAGGATGAAAGGAAGCACAAACCCCCACTGGCTTGCCGCGCAAAGAAGGCGTTGCTTGCTGTTCCACAGAAGCAAAAAAAGAATCCATGTCTATAAGCATTATTCTAGGGAAAATTGCCATACTCATCTAAAATTTCGAATATTTAATTTCTAATTTCGATTCAAATTAGAATATTCGAATAATAAATATTGATTCGAAATTCAAAATTATTCCGCATAAATTTCTAACAATATCCATTTTAAATCTTCTGAATTAAACTGTAATTTATAAACATTGCCAGCATCATCGCTAACAGAAAAATAATACAGCTTAGAGCGCCCAGTTCTTTCCGTGTAAGTTAAGTTGATTTTTTCAATTCTAATCTCTCTGTTGTTCCAGATAAAATAAACAGGCGTAAAATTGCCGCCTGAAAATTTGCCTGAAACTTCAACTGAATCATTGATTGTTTCTTGCATATTATTGTATTTAATCATCTCCGACTGGAAAACTAAAAAGCGGCTCAATAAGCCGCTCTTTAGGATTTGTTTTAGTGTCCCATATTAGAAATGTCCTTCTGTATGTATTCTAAACCTTATAAATTCGCCAGTCAACCTAATTACTTAATCTAATTCAAATAATCATAAAAGTCAGGTATAATTGACATATAAGAATATGAACCAAACTGGATATCCAAGCATCGCGTTTAAAATATTATTCTGGGCAATTGTCACATTTTGCGTTTTCACTATACCCCAATACGGCCTGACTTGGGATGAACCAGTACAGCATCATTTGGGCAAAGCCAACCTCGATTATCTTTTGAACAAAACTGATAAGCTAGCACTTGAGCGGGATGATCTTGTTTTTTATGGGCCGGGGTTTGAAATTTTAAATCAAATCACCGGCAGTTTCTTGCGAAAATCTTTTAATATGCAGTATCCGGATGCTTATCATATCTTGCCTCTGGTTTTTTTTCTAATCAGCCTTTGGTTTTTATACAAACTTGTCCATAAACTTTTTGGAAATGAGACGGTTGCTTTTGCCTCAATTGTCGCCTTACTACTTTTTCCACGCTACCTCGCCCACGCGTATTTCAACTCCAAAGACGCGCCGATTGCGGCACTGACTATTATCATAATCTATTTTTGGTACTCGGGAACAAAAGGAAAAAACCTAAAACAGATTATGGTCGGCTCTGCCCTTTTCGGATATTCCCTAAGCATCCGCATGGACGCGGTTATTATTGCGGCAATATTTGCCGTCTCTTATATTCTAAAATTATTGATTGAGTGGAAAGATGAAAAAAATAATTTAAAGCAAATCATAAGATATTTCTTATACAGCCTGCCTGTTTGCTTGCTGGCTTTTTTTGTCCTCTGGCCTCAAACCTGGAAAGACCCCTTGATAGTTTTCAGATCTTATGAATATTTTCTTCATCACGGCTGGCTGGGTGAAGTTTTATACTTAGGAAAAACCTATACATCTTCTGCTGTCCCGTGGCATTACGCGTTCTTCTATGTATTTCTGACTATTCCTCTGGTTTCCCTTATTTTTGGCGTTATAGGACTTGTCAGAAGCGTAAAAATGGCTTTAAAGAGAGTTTACACATTTGAGGGTATAATAATTGTATTATGGCTGTTTTTACCCTTATTAATCACTTTAAAAAACGGAGTTTTGCGCTATGACGGCGTACGGCATTATTTGCTTGTTTTACCTGCTTTTGCAATTTTGACAGGCCTGGGGTTTGAATATACATTATCGCTTTTTGCGTCTATAAAAGACTCTGAGAAACAAAATAATTTGAAAAAGCTCTTTGTCTGCATAGTGCTTGGACTGATGCTTTGGCAAACCATAATAATTTTTCCTTTTGGAGACTCTTACTACAATGAAATCGTCCAAAAAATCTATTCGAAAAATATAGAAAATTCTTTGGAAATTGAATACTGGGGCGCGACATACAGGCAAGGAGTGGGCTGGTTAAATACAAGCGCTGCAAAAAATAGCATGGTTTGCGTACCGTTTGCCGAGCACTTAATTAGCGCTTATCCAATACGGCAAGATTTAATATTCGGCTGTTCAAAGGATTCAGACTATCTGATGTTCTTCCCTCGCCTGACATACACCCCAAAAAATTTGGATGATATGTATAAATATAAAAATCTGGAACCTGCATATAAGATTTCCAGATTGAACTCTAGCTTGCTATATATATACAAATTAAAATAATTAATTTCGAATTTCGATTCAATTTCTCACCGCCTTTGGCGGGATCCCGCCGACAATTATTATTAATAGTCAGTGGCGGGAGAATATTAGAATAATAAATATTGATTCGAAATTCGAAATTAGATATTCGAAATTACTTTTTCCATTGTCTCAACTTACCGGCTTTAATTTCTATTGGATCTGCTTTGCGCAGATTTTTTATTTGCCTGTTGTTTAAAATCGGTAAGTGCGGCGAGTCATCCAACACGTCGCCAATATACCACATGGGCTTGTCTGAGACAATCCAATTATCTTGGCTGAATTTTCTCAAATCAAAAGGTTGGGAATACTTACGTAAGGTCTTGCGCCCATCATCCAAAAAATACTCGTGAAAATATGACAACACCAGTTCTCTTATGGTTTTATAAATCGGCTCGCGATATCGCAATACCGCGTAATTAGTTTTGCTGATTGCTCCCCAGCAACCATCCTGTTTAAACAAAGCTACCACATGATCATAATCATAAGAGTCAGCGACCAAATCCAAAAGTAAGGGTTTCTGGCCGTGATACCAAAGTGCTGAAGCGGCAAACAGCGCGCCTTCAAAACAATGAGCGCGCTTTTTTTTCAAAACCATCCGAGGCGAATAACAAGTCTCAGAAGACTCGTAAAAATTCTGTGGGAGTTGACCGAGAAAATCCTGGATTTTCTGAGGGGTGTTCAGTCTTTCAAAAACCTTACGCTCCCTGCTAGTTAAATCGTAAAAAAAATTATGCATAAATATAAAAAATCAATTTCTAATAATTAATTTCGAATTTCGATTCAATTTCGAATATTCAAGTAATAAATATTGATTCGAAATTCAGAATTCAAAATTCGAAATTCAAGTCATAAACTAAAGTTTTCATAATGAATCTGCCTGCGCGGGACTCCCAATTTTCTAAATAACTCAAGCAAACTGTCCATCATTGGCACCGGCCCGCAGATATAAATCTCGCGCTGGATAAAATCAGGCGCGAATTTTCTGATCTTGTCACTATCAATTCTTCCCATCTCAAACCCGTCCTTTTCCTCCTGACTGAGCACGTGATAAGTCTTAAGTTTGGCTTGGTTGGATATTTTGTCAAAATTTTCCTTGAAAACAATATCGCGCGTGGTCTTGTTTCCATAAATCAAAATCAAATCCTTATCGTGCATACTCAAACTTTCCATTAGGCAATTAATCGGGGCTATGCCAATTCCTCCGGCAATAAACAAATATTTGCCATTTATTTTAGGCTGGGCAGTGAACTTACCAAAAGGCCCTTCGATGAAAACTTTAGTCGCTTGTTTTAAATCTTTTATCTTTGCCGTATAGTCCCCTAGTGCCTTAACGCTAATCTGAAAATAATTATCTCTCAGGCTGGATACGGAAAATAAATGCGCCTGCCACCAAAGATCTTTAGATAAAAAACGAAAATTCATATACTGCCCGGGGGTGATACCAAACGATTTCAAATTAACGCCTGTGATTTTGACTGAATATACATCGTATGTTTCCTGAACTACCTCTGACACTTGAAATTTATGTTTGTACATAGCAAGTATCGGAGAAAAAAATCGATAATAAACAAGCAGTACAAAAACTACGGCATATAAAGCCATCCAGTAGCGCTGAAACCAGATGTTGCCGCTAAAATCCCCGCCCAATTCCAACTGATGACCATAAGCCAAAAACACGGCCAGATACACAGACAAGTGCGTAAAATACCAAAGTTCGTAATTCCATTTTCTTTTGGCAATAAGGATAGAATACACAACCACAAAACTAAAAAGACCAAGTGCAATCGCGGCCTTGGTGACATCTTCATAATTATTTAGAAAATCCACGAACTGCTGCCAGAAGGAATGCTCGCTAAACTTGCCATAAGCAATTACTAAAAGTATTGGATGCAGGACAATAAAAAGATATGAGACAATGCCATTGTAATGATGATATCTTGCCAAACGATCAAAACCAAAAACCCTTTCAAGCGGTTTAATGCGGGAAAGCAACACAATCTGGGTTAATATGAAAAATACAGCCAACAAGCCAATGATGCGACCCAAAGACAACAGAATGGAAGCTTGACCATAAGCAAACCAACTGCCGGACTTCTGCCACCAGAAAAATGCGATAATCGCCAGATTAACAAAAAACAAGCTGATAAAAAATATTTTTCTAAGTTTCATATTTTTTTTCTACCTCTCCCGCCCTTGCGGGCACCCTCCCCTCTCAAGGGGAGGAAAATTAGGTAATATTAAACTTTGCTTTCAATCCATCTATCATGGCTTTGGACATTTTTGAAAGATCAAACTCGTGATGCCAATTCCAGTCTTTTGTCGCAGTCGAGTCATCCATGGAATTCGGCCAAGAATCAGCAATAGCCTGGCGGAAATCAGGATTGTATTCCACTTTAAAATTCGGATAATATTTTTTTATTTCATCAGCAAGTTCTCGCACGGTAAAACTTAAGCCGGCTAAATTATAACTGGTTCGCACTGTAAGCTTTTCTGGATCCGCTTCCATAATTCCGATGGTGGCGTGAATGCAATCATCCATATACATCATTGGCATCATCGTATCTTCTCTGACAAAACAATTATAATTATTACCTTTTACGGCTTCATAAAAAATTGCTACCGCATAATCCGATGTCCCACCCCCTGGTTCAGCTTTCCAAGAAATAATTCCGGGATAACGCACGGACCTGACGTCTGTGCCGAATTTCAGATGATAGTATTGAACCAAGAGCTCGCCTGCCACCTTAGTCACCCCATACATAGTCGTTGGCTCCATGATAGTTCTCTGTGGGGTGTTGTCTTTGGGAGTGGTTGAACCAAAAGCCGCTATTGTACTTGGCCAAAAAACTTTCAACTTAAATTCTACTGCTAAATCTAAAATGTTTTTAAGCCCCCCCATATTTGTTTCCCAAGTTAAATTAGGATTCTGCTCACCCTTAGCTGACAGAATTGATACAAGGTGAAAAACTGTATCAATTTCATACTTCTTAATCAGCTCGCGCAAACGATCAATCTGATCGATTGAACATAATTCTGATACGCCTTGAAAATCCGCAGGAACCTTGGAGTGTCCCAAAGCCACGACATTATCTTTCCCGTATTTTGCTTGCAAAGCAGGGACTAAATCTGTGCCAATTTGGCCAAAAGCCCCAGTGACTAGTATTTTTTTCATTTGTCTCTTTCCTCTTGGTTTCCCCTCTCCTGACGAGGAGAGGGGTCAGGGGAGAGGTTAAGGATTAATTTCTAAACATATTTTACCATTTTTCAAAAATTTTCCCAAACAAAAAAAGAACAGTAATAACCCTAGGCTGTGACGATATAGCCTTTCGGCCATCTGGAAACGTATCGTCCAGCTTTTGTGTATTTTTCCTGTTCTCCTTCCGTTGCGAAACGGAAGTGCATGCCGTTTGCCTCACATGCAAGCAAAATGCCTCCGGGCATCTTCTTCAGGACAAGCTTCCCCTGCCCGCACGGACACCTGTCGCCAAGCTTGTGATTGTATGAAATAGAAATAACCGGCATGATCGCTCCTCCTTATAGACAAGCCTTGGATGCCTGACCCAACTGTTCAAAATACTGATCTTCCTCTTGCATTGTTGCTCTACGGTAATGACTGGTGGGGTGCAAACTGCACTCCAAGAAAACCCCTCAATTACCACCAAGCAAGGCCAGCACTCCGCCGCAATCGGGATAAGGACAGTTATCTCCTGACTTCTTGTCGTACAACGCGAGTGATTCGCGCAACATGACTCCTCCTTACTACTTGCGGATCCAAGCTCTTTCTTCCGGCGTGGTAAAAAACAGAGTTCCACCACTATACCGACCCGATTTATCCGGAATGTAATACGAAAGGTTTGTAATCACCCCTCCTTTCTGTACCACTTCAGTGATACGCTGGCGGGCAGCAAGCGGGATCTCAAGACCCAGCTCATTTGACACCTTCGTCTTACTAGAGCCGATGAACGGAAACAGAGACAACATTAGGAACCATCTTCTGTTCACGATCGTTACTCCTTCCTGCCTGTTACCCAATGACTTTCGTCCAACAAGATCCAATCAGAGCCAACACAAGCAATACCATTCCGAGCTTCAGCCAGTTCCACATGGTATTGCGTCTGGACTCCTTTTCAGCCTCCGCACACAACGTACTGGCAGCAGCTTCCGCCGCCTGAAGCACTTGTTCGCTACTTTTGTGCCCGGTCATGATCCACCCCCTCTTCCCTGTTTACTATAATATCACTTTTGCCAAAAAAACAAAAAAACTGCCGCTTGGGCAGAGACTCATTAACTACGATTAACAGCGTTTTTAAATCATTGTTTGGGATGGGTTTGGTGATTTTTTAAGGTCTCAATGTCTTTCATAAGATCCGATAAACGATTTTCGATATTGCTTAATACAGTAAAATTATCTACCTCCTTCTCATCATCTTCTTGAATCTCATCAATATCTCCTTGAATCTCATCAATATCCTTCTCTACACCCTCAATATCTTCTTGAATCTCATCAATATTTTCTTCCACCTGAGCGATGCTTTGCGCGCTACGATTGACTGTCATTTGAATAAAAATTGCCAAATAAATAGCTTCTAAAGATACAATAGTGGTTAAAATCAATAAAATATCATCTGTGGTAAACCCAAAAATCCGTAAGGCAAAAATGCCGATAAATAAAATTGTATGCACGATGATTGATCCGGTTGATCCAATCCAGTCAATCAGTTTAACTGGCAAGTTTTTTATATATTTAAATTCAATTTTCGGGAGATTCATAAATTTCAAATCTAAATAATTTCACAGTGGAGCTCCACAACTTCACGGCCTCGGCTCCTTATTTCAGGGTTCTGTTGTGGAGCGGAACCCTGTACCGAAAGCCATTCATCTCCGATTGTAAGATTAAGGCTTTCTGGTGCATGGGTAAAACAATTCTCAAATGATTAGTGAGGACATAAAAATGCCTTTGAATTGTTATTCAGTTAAGATGTTTATTTGTAGCTATATCATAGCACCTTTTCAAGATTTGTAAAACCCCGTATTTTTATCGAAGCAATAAATCGCAGAACCAAAACCCCCGGGTTTGGATTTCTGACGGCAAGGAACAGGAATCTGTGTTTTTTGTTTCCAGCGATCGATAAACTTTTTCTCCAAGCGTAAAATCAATTTTGCGCTGAAACAACGGGCCGTCATAGCAAAATGTATGATACTCTCCGTTTTCTCCGCATGGATCAACACTTGCCGGAAGCTCGCGTAAAAAATCTAAATCTATGCCCCGTCCGACCCAATCCTTGCCTAGATAACCATCATTAGTACAGACAACCACGGTCTTAAATTTCTGTTCGATAAAATCATTAATCAAAGCAGTGGTATCCATTTTCCAGATAGGAAACACGGCAGTCATGCCGATTTTGGCTAGATTTTTTTCTCTATATGTTCGCAAATCTTCTAAAAATATATCGCCAAAAATCACGTGGGTAATTCCTTCGGCCTTGGCTTGAAGTAAAACCTTCTCCATCTTCTGCTCGTATTCTTTATTTGTGCCGTCAGACACGCCCACTTTCAAAAGCGGTAAGCAGATGGCTTGGGCTTGCAAATCAAGGAGTTCCTCCCGCACCCCGTGCATGGAAATTCTATGAAAGTATTCATTAACAGTAGTTAAAAGGTATTTAACGTCAAAAAGTTCCTCAGACAAAACTTTATACAGGCAGTAAGTAGAGTCCTTCCCACCACTCCAACACATGATGGCTTTTGGTAAATTTCCTTGTTGCATCATATAGATTTAAAATATATTTATTATATCACGAACAAAAAACCACCCGAAAAGGTGGAACTTGGCACTAACTTCCGCAGTTTGTTTAAAAATTCGGCAAGCCTACACTGGAGGCGAATCGCCCAACTAAATACCCCACCACGATAGCCGTTCCCCCTAATAACAACATATGAAATCCCGTCTTTATCCAAGGCTGTTTGGTAAATATCGTCGTACTGGCTCCCAACAAAAACAATCCAAGTAAGGTCACGCCCACAGAAACATAGATGGCGTCGGGAATAGGCAAGAGAAAATATGCAGCCAAAGGTATAAAGCCTCCGATAATATAAGCAAAAAACATATACAAACCATTAAAGACAAAATCATGATGTTCTCCTGGGTTTACCCTTAACTCGCGGTAAGCCATTTCCCGCAACATCAACTGATGGTCTTTAACTGCGACTTCAGCCATCTCGGTAGAAAGTTTTTCCGGCCAGCCATCTTCCTGAAAAAAAATTTCCAATTCTTTCTGCTCTAGGTCAGGATAATTTTTTATCTCTTGTTGTTCTTCATGAAGCTTTCTTTTGTTGATAGCACCACTTGATGAGCTGGAAAGATATGAGCCAATCCCCATAGACACTGATTCAACCGCAATAATCACAAGCCCCGATAAAATTGTCATGAACCGAGAATTACTGCTGACCGCAATACCGATCAAAGCTCCAAGCGTTGAGACCATCCCATCTTCCATGCCAAACACAACCTCGCGCGCGTAGTTCATAAACGCGCTGGTTTGATGATGAATATAGTTTTTATCAGAATGCTGAATATGCGGCATATTTTTCCTAAAGATTCTAACAATATTATTATACCACAAACAAAAAATTTGAAAACAAAAAAAGACGGGGGCAAAAAGCTCACGTCTTGGAACGGGCGAGATCGCTGTGTCCGAAAGCCAGCACGCGCTGGTCGCAGCCGCGACAGGTGACGATCTGTGACTCGTTGGTGGTCGTATAGATGCGCCCTGCACACCTGGGACACATCACGTCTCCGGAGAAACGCGCTCTCGGACGCCGCGGGATGTTATCCCTGACCGCGATATCTTCAGCGGTCAAGACCTTGGGCGGCTCAGGCGGCGGAAACAGTCGCGCCAAGTTCGGCGGAAATGAAACCGCGGGCCTTTCCCCGCCAATCACGACGTAACCACCGAGGTATAGACCCCGACCATCGACAACTTTCATGATCTGCCGTTCACTCTGATTCATGTGACCTCCTTCTGGACAAGTACGGTCGCCCTTGCGACCGCTATTCGCAAATGGTGATGATGCGTCTTCCGGCGAGCCAGGGGGCGAGCTTTCCCTCTACCGACGTCTCCGTAAGCGTATCCGGCACGATGCCCCACCGTGCCCCGCTTGTGAGCACCAGGTCGACACCGCCCTCGGTCTCGACAAATTCCTTGCACACGCCCTTGCCGTCGGAAAGCATCCGGTTTCCGGTGTGAGTAATCTTGACCGGCTTGCCAGAAAAGATATTATTCAGTCTTGCTACGCTGATTTCCATGCATCCTCCTGCTGTATTGACCTTGGTTGCCCAAGGTGGCTGGCAATGTTGTTGCGCCAGCGCTTTAGCGACGGCATTTTGCGTCCAAATCGATGCAAAACCCTGTGACCAAAGATTAAATATAATATCACCTTTCCCCTGATGAGTCAATGGTAATTTTTAGCAAACAAAAACCCTATTAAAAGATAGGGAAAAAGAGGTTGAAGAAATAAAAAGTTAAATCCTTCGCTACGCTCAGGATGACAACAAGATTATTTTTTTTCTATTATTTCCAAAGCCTTAAGGTTGTTCGGGTCTGTGATAATTTTTCTGGCCTCTGGAATAGTCAGCCACAAGGCATCAAAATATTCGCTTGGGTCAATCTTAAACTGACTGCCGTCAGTTGGCAACAAAAACCAAGTATCATAATGCGTCCGGCAAATCTGCGTTTCATTTGTAATGTCTGTGACAGTAAACAAAAAAGGCTTGGGCGGTTGAGGAAAAAAATCTACAAGACCCAGTTCTTCGCGCATCTCGCGATAAAGAGCCTGCAAGACTCCCTCATCTTTATCAACGTGCCCTCCAGGGGTAAGCCAAAGACCTGATTTCTTATGGTGAGTGATAAAAACTTTCTTGGTTTGAGGATTAAAAGGCAGAAAGTAAACACAAAAATGATCCAGCGGATTTTCATCCCCTGTATAATTGCCATGTTTAAGGCGCTCAAGATAGCGGTTGTAAGTAGCTTCGCTGTCGCAAAGCGACAAGTCCAGAAAGCTTGTGAGTTGTTCTTTCAGCATAAATTTATGGTTTCGCTTGGTTTGATAAACTAAAAACTTATCCAGAACAGTCCGGCGCCGATAAGGAATATCACACCGCCCCAAAGCACCTGAGCACCCTTGAACATTTGGGCTTTTTTATTAACCCGGTCTGGAAATCCGATTTTTTCAATACCCTTAAATAAAGTAATCCAGCCTAAAATAGTGATGGCGACTCTCCATTCAGCCACCCAAACATTATGAGCAACAACAGTTGCCAAGCCCAATAGAAAAGTGATGTAGCCTGTAGCAATGGTAATAGTTTTGTCTTCTGTGTATTCGATAATTCTGCCCAGCAACTTTGCCCCAATAGACATTACACCTAGGATCATAAATAGACTGCCCCAAAACCTCGCGAGAAAAATGGCAATTTCCATAAATTTTAGATTTAATTATTAACTGCTTTTTACTGTATTTATTCTAACAAAAAACTATTGAATAAGAAAATACTAGGTTGCTTCGTCGTCCCGACAAGCCGGGACTCCCTGCCTGCGGTAGGCGGCTCGCAATGACAAAAGAGAGAAAGGAAAAAGGTCTTGAAAAAATGCCAATTATCTGATACAATCTTTCTGTTATCCATTCCGGGATAGCTCAATGGTAGAGCGGCGCCCTGTTAAGGCGATGGTTGTGGGTTCGAATCCCTCTCCCGGAGCCAAAGAAAAATGTCTGACCAAATTGGTCGGACTTTTTTCTTTACAGCAATCCTGACAATTGGTATGCTTAGGCTATAGTAAATCCTCTCAAATGGAAACAAACAACCAAAATATACAACAACCAATTAGCAAAATTCCTACCTCGAAAAATAAATGGAAATTGACTTTATTTATAATTATTCTTTTATTTATTATTTTTGGAGGAGGAACGTATTATTCTTTAACAAAGAAGACGCCAGAGCCAACCGAAATTTCTACGTTGACGCCCACACCGACACCTATTCGAGATGTGCCGAAAACAAGCGCATCTGCAATCACCTCACCGCCACTCAGTATGGAAGGCATTAACACCCATAGCGAGTATGACGGTACAGGTGCTGACCCCAATATAATTACGCTTGGGCCCAAACTTGCTAGTAAGCCTTGGACAGCCTACGAGCATAAGCCTGGTATGAGTTTTGAAGCTTATAAACGCGGTTCGCCGGTACTCGCACCGTTCGATATGGTGCTCGTTGGTTTTCGAGATACCAGTACTCAGATTGTGTCAGGGGAAACATCTGCCCATTCCGATGATGTGAAATTATTCTTCGAGTCTGTAAGCCCTGATTGGCCGGGGGTATATATGACTGTATATCACTTATTAACCTCGCCTCTATTGACTGGGCACATTCAAGGGGCAAACAACAACCTTATGGAGCCACCGGCCCTGGGATACCAAATATTTTGGGATGCGAACTATACGGTTTCACCCACGGGCAACGCAGCTTCATATGGTGCTCTAATTGGATACAAGGTAAAACGCGGGGAACTAATTGGATTTGCTGGCACTGTGCCGGCTGGTGTTGGCACTCACTCCTTTGCTGACTTCTACTTCAATGTACCGGATACATCAGTAAACCCAAACATTAAAAAGGGGGATATACATCTTCACCTTGTTCAACCTGGCTCGTTCTTTTATTGGAAGAGTTACAGTCCTGGTGCAGATTTTCCCAGCGGAGTTCTTGCTTATCCCTTTGAAATTGATGGTTATCAGCTTCCTGCCGAACAACGCGATGTCAATTTTAAATATAAATAATTTCAACTTTTAATTAAATACGTTCTAACGTCGTCCACGACTGCGGAGCCAATCAATAAATCTCATCTTCTGATGGGATTTTTTGATTCACTGATAGAAGAAATGTCCGGTGAACATTTCGTAGGGATTCGAACGCCGGAACTGTTGCCGTCAGCAGACGGCAACGTGAGGCGGTGGTCAGACAAACTTTTTAGACGAAAAAAGTTTAGTCGAGACCGAATCCCTCTCCCGCCTGCCTGCCGTAGTCTTGACGAAGGCAGGGAGCCATAAGAAAACACCTCACAAATTTTGTGGGGTGATTTCTTTTTAGACAACTTCGAAAAGAAAGTGCCTGCGGAAGCTGATATTATTTCTTAAGCTAAATATTCGGATAGTTATATCCGCATAAAGCCGTAAGCACCTGCTCCTTATCTTCCAAGGTCAACAGCGTAATGCCTTCTGCTTTGAATGACCCCTCAAGTAAAGACAAGAGAGAATGAGGATTATCATCTCCAGCGATTCGGTTGCAAGAAATTTTGGTGCAATTTAGGCACGCGTGCACAAGCATCAGCTCACCGCTGGTTTTCTTGGTAAACGGATTATGCTTGATATCTTTTAGCGTTAATCCGACTGGCTTCATTCTAGCGAAACAATCAGAGCCCCGATCTCCCGGGGTTTTAAGATCAACGTGCTTAGACCAAAGGCATAATGGGCAATGGTTGCGGTGTCTCGTGCCACATGCGTCACCAGAAATAATCACTCGGCAATTTAAGCATCTGAAAGATGCCTGATCAATTGAAAAGCTCGTTTATTTTTTATAGATTTATATTGGTTCATAATAGAATTATTAATGTTGGGAAAGCCCTCTCTGTCCAGTCGTTCGACTGGACTTCTCTCCCGCTTGCGGGAGAGAAAGATATTGAAATAAATCAAAGCAAATCAAAACACCCACTTGCGGGTGGGTGCCAAAATTATTCTATACGAAATGTATGAAAACTATGACAACACAAAATGCCCGCAAGTGGCTTGCACAACATCTTCTCGTGTATTTGAGATTGTGATTGTTATAGTTAGCACAAGACTATTATAATCCTTAAATTATACTTAGGTCAAGGGTAAATAAAAACATCATGAATAAAGGTAAGATAAGAAAAGTAGAATAAAAAGAAAGATTGCTTCGTCGCAGACTCCCTACCTACCGCAGGCAGGCTCGCAATGACGAAAAGGGAGAGGAGAGGAAAAAGGTGGAATGGGAAAATATGGGTCAAACGAGGGGCTCTTTGTCGCTTGCGGATAGATATTGCTCTTCTAAAGCCAAAATGATTTCCGCAGTGTCCAAAGCTTCCTTATACCATTTCTTTATGACCTCAGGATGGTAAAAAGTAATATCTTTTATCTCCATCTTGTGCATATTATCATCCTGGGAATCCCCTTCATCAGATGAGGCAATCCTAATTTTGAATAGTTCCCTAGCAAGTATTATAACCTGTTCTTTATTCATATATTTCTAATTAATTAAATCTGTAAATACAACCAGCCTTTGCGTGTACCCTGAGACTGTTTCATCCCAAAATCCTTCACAGGTAATAAGGTTTAGGTGCGCTTTTCCATCGTCTGAATAAAACACATTTCTAGTATCGGATTTTTTATCATATATCCGCAATTCCCGCACTGAAAATATAACTCTCGTTTTTCGATTGTCTAGTATGATAATCTCATCTCCTTTTTTCAAGTCGCGTAAATTGTAAAAGACTCCCCTTTCACCATTTGGATCGACAACATGCCCATCAATGACAGATGACCCTAAGTCTTTAGGACGAGGGCCAAATTTATACCAACCAACATTAGATGACAAAATAGGTACATCCATCGACCCATCAGGTGTTTGGCCGACTTGTTCAATAGTAGCGTCCACCTTGATGCTGGGAATGATAATTTGAATCGGCAGGCTTATACTTTCCTGTTTGTATTCAATTGCGGTGTCTTTGGAAACTTGATAAGTATACCAAGTGAACAAAAGCCCAAATATCGCAACTGCCAATAATCCAGTTGTTAAAATTCTTATCCGCACAAATTCTTACTAGACTTTCTTTTTCTTAGTTAGTATAACAATTTTTTTAATTGGTTTTGGTAAGTGTTTTTTTATCTTAGGCCAATAGCTTGCGAGCTCTTTGGCTAATAAAGCATAAACCTCGGGGTTTGCCTGTTTAAATTTTGCATACTTTCCTAAAACTTTCCTTGCGACAGTATGATACATCTTCTCATTCAAACTTTTAAGTTTTTTTATTTCGGCAAGCATATCTTTTTTGGCTTTGTTTACCCATGCTTGGGCTGACTTGCGATACTTGTCGCCGTCTTTGCCAAAAAAATAATACGCTCCCGCTATGGCTGCAACTGCGGCTACTCCCAGACCGGTTTTTACAAATAATCCATTCTTTTTTGTTGTCATTTTTTTACCTTTCTCACTTCTTAATTACGGATTTAATAAAACTTATGGCGTGTTTAGCTTTGACCCCGCCCTTATGAATATTTTCACGAAGATTAGATAAAGCGAGGCTTACGCGATCAATCTCTGCCCGAGCCTTATCTGAGATATATTTTAAATTTCTCACAAACCTAATAAGGTAGATTAATAAAATTACTATTAATACAGTGAGGATTATCGCCATAACGCTTGCGATAATAAAAAATATATCCATCTTAAAAAATTCATTCATAACAGCATGTCCGAGATAATAATTTAACCGATTTTATTCATTAAGTGAAGACAACCTTTACGCTAACTCATAATTTTTTTTCTGCGAATCATAATGTAAGCAAGCAAGGACGCGATAATACCGATTAGTATAATAATATTTAACGACGCACTTTCTGCTTTCGGAGAAAAACCTGTGTCTGGGAAGTTGGGGGTTGGCGTAGGAGTGAGAGTTGGAGTGGGAGTTGGAACTGGGGTAGGTGTTGGTGTCGGCGTTGGAGTAGGTGTCAGCGTTGGTGCTGGAGGCGGAACAATCGCAGAGGTAATATCATCATTTGTGATTGTGCAGGTTTTGTCATCACCCGCGGATAAGATGACATTTCCGCTTGAGTCGCATGCTCCACTAAAAGATGCCGAGTATCCTGCGCTTGCATCTTCGCTAACATTGTAAGTCCCTGCAGTCAGTGTATACGAAGTGCCAGGAGCAGAGGTTCCAATTGCTGGGCTCCCCGCAACATCTGTTCCTGAAAGTTTAACGTGCATATTAAACACAGAAGCAATTGCCGTTCCGCCACTGTTGTTCACAACTTCTTTGATGATACGAAGGGTGGCTGTGGCAGGCGCAGGCGGTGGGATAATTGCAGGCGCACAGACTGGTTTGTCAATGGAATTTACATCCAAAGTCACAGCGCCGTTTCTTGCCAACAATCGGCCATTAACTGAAGCTCCAGTCGTTGCTGTGATTGATGTCAGGGCAATGAGAGTTCCCGCAAAAGTGGAATTAGTGCCAAGCGTCGCGGATGAACCGACTTGCCAGAAAACATTGCATGCCTGAGCGCTATTGGTCAGACTGACTGTGCTCCCTGACCCCGTGGTCAAAGCTGATCCGATTTGAAAGACAAAAACCGCATTTGGATCTCCAAGACCATCTAAAACAAGGGTGCCGGTTAAACCAAGAGACGTCGCAGAATTATAGATCCCCGGGGTTAAGGTCAAACCGCCGAGATCGCCTGATACAGTGATGACCCCAGTTTGACCACTTGCGTCATTATAAGCTGTGACTAAATCAGCCTGAGCCTGCGCAGCAACAAAATCAGTTTGGTGCTGGGCTCCGTTAACTACTCCCGGCGGGAATCCCGTAATAGAAGTTCCAGGGCTTAAGCCTAAATCTCCATTAACTACCGTGGATCCAGTATTGGTAATTGTCGAGCCTCCAAGCACAGCAAAATTAACCGCAGTTCCTAAATTTACAGCGGTCGCGGCCAGTGCCGTGCCGGACATTGCAAATACAAAGGAGGTCATTAAAATCGCTATTAAAATATTTCTAACTTTTTTCATATTTTTTGGGTTAATTATACTTATTAGAAGCAAAAAGACCGGACAAAGTCCGGTCAGAAGTAATAAGCTTAAGATAGGATTTTGAAAGACAGTTTTGCGCGAGGACGACAAATCGCTCAAATCTTTTCAGGCTTTACCTGCGAACCATTTTGACAATCCAGATCAGAACTATGGCGCCAAGAAGCGCGACTAGGAAACTATAGACATTAAAGCCCACAACCCCGCCATAACCAAACAGGCTCATAATCCATCCGCCCAAAATAGCGCCAATAACTCCCACAATAATATTTAATAAAATCCCCTGTTGGGCGTCAGTCTTCATAATCAAAGACGCAACCCAACCCACGATCCCTCCAAAAATTATCCAAAGTATTATTCCCATATAATTTATATTTGGTTGATTAATTATTTATTCTCGTCATTTAATTTACCAGCCGCTTCCGAAGTGGAGACAGTTTTGCCCATGAAGAACAATTTGACTATTGCCAAAGCAAGCAACCAATAAATCAACATGGCAAGCAGGGTTGTCCACTCAAAAACGTTACCCTCAATTTTTGTAATACGAAAGACCGACAAAAACGGCGCAACAAACGGATAACTGATATCATAGATTAGATTACTAAAACCGGCGCTGGGATTGGCCGCCAAAAATTTAAGAACAAAACGAATTGCTAAAATAGCTTCAAGAAGACCTAAAATATACCAGACAATTTGTGTACCGCGATATAACGGTTTAGTGCTAGGAGAATTGTATGAGTCCATATAGTTGAATTTTCTTTAATGATTGTTGTAAAAAATTTAATTATTTATTTCGCGTAATATAACAGTTTGAGCTTGCTTAAACCTCGGTGCGCCTGCACAGCCATGGCGTTTTTTGACTGTCCGGTAATGAGTGCCATCTCTTTTAAGGATAAATCCTGCACATAACGCATACGCATGACTTTCTGATATACCAAGGGCAACTGCTTAATCAAGAGCATAGCCGCTTTCCCGTCCAAAAAATTAAACATATGCTCAGAATCATCACGACTTGGTTCAAAGCCTTTCTCAAGGAATAAAGCGTCGAGTGAAAGCGCTTTCTTTTTCCTATAATCATCCACTATTAAATCGTTTAGGATGTGGTAAAGAAAGGCTTTCATCAAGACGATTTTCCCTCCCTTGACCAGATAAGCCCAGGTTTTTAGGAAAGTTTGCTGAACCAAGTCTTTGCTGGTTTCAGAGTTTTGGATCTTAAAAAAAGACCGCGAATGAAGACCTTTTTCATAGGAGTGGTATGCTAAAGTTAAATCTTCTTTTAGTTGTGTGTCCTGTTTTGAGGTCATCATATGTATGATACAGCCGTTTGAACTGCTGTTTTATTACAGCATTATTACAGTTATTACAGTTTTGCTCAAAGAAAAGGTAAATAAGCCCCCATTTTCCCTGTATATAGATACCCGAGTCATTACCTGCTTATTACACCACTCTTCAGTATAGCACCTAACGGACTTAATAGCACGTAATAATTGGTGTGCTATTACGGCTCCGGCAGTATGCAAACAATAAAAACTGATATAATAAAGCCCCGTAAATTTACTGGGGGAGATTTTACAGAATCTTTATGGGAAAAAAGCTGGACCTACATCCGAACTGTTGTGGATGTGGTGCGGGAGCCGGTTTTAATTTTGGATAAAGATTTGCGCGTGATGGCCGCTAATGAACCGTTCTATTCGACTTTTGGCGTGAAAGCCTCTGATACGGAAAACAAAACTGTTTATGAATTGGGCAACGGCCAATGGGATATCCCAGCTTTAAGAAAACTTCTAAATGATATCCTGACAAAAGACACTTTCTTCAAAGGCCTAGAAGTTGATCATGCATTTCCTCTGATTGGCCAAAAAATCATGATTCTAAATGCCAGACGAATATATTTTAATGAAGATACGATCTCAGAACAGTTTCCGCCGATTATTTTGCTGGCGATTGAAGATGTGACGGAAATGATGTCAGTTGCCAAAAAATTAGCCCAGCACACGAATAACATGGAAGCTCAGCTTGCTTCGCAAACAAAAAAATTGGAGACCCACATCGCAAAACTGGAAAAGGAAATCGATAAAATTAAGAACAGTTCACAAAAGTAATTTTTTTTGCCTGTAATATAAATAGCTCGTAAGCGGCTTAATAGTACTGTGAAGAAGTAATAAAAAATTAAGATTGCACATTACACAGGGTGTAATCAAGAAAGGAATCATATCAATAAATTAATAGACCAAAAACCAATCGTCGATTCTGTACCACCGATCACGACTGATGCGCCGGAAAAACCGGCCGCGACTGAGGCGGAAAAGCCGGCTGTGACTGAGAATACAAACTCTAGTTAATAAGTAATCAGAAAGGGATTTATGTTTAAAAGAAATATTATTGTAGTGTCCATGCTGTTGGCTTTTGCCTTCATGGGTTCTACAGCAAGCGCCGCATATGTTGCCGTCCCAGGCGATTTACTGCGTACAGCTGATGACGCTACTGTAGTAGTCGTGATGGACAACAACAGCCGTGTCCCTGTTTCTGCGGACGCTTTCTTAGTTCGGTATAATAACAACTTTGGATTAGTCAAAACTGTAACACTTGCCGAACGAGGTAACTATAACAGCGATTTGCAGACAATCAACTCTATGAGCTCTCTGGCTTCAGGTACCGTGTTTATCTATGAAGTAGATCAACCGGGAATTTTCTTGATTGACAATGGATTCAAGAGATTGTTTAGCACCTATACTGGCTTCGAAAATGCCGGCTATAGCCTGAAAAATGTCCAATGGGCGGGAACTTATACTTCATATCCAACCGGAACATCGATTCAGTAAATACAGATAAGAAAAAGTTTATCTCAAAGAGAACAGCAACTATCAGGGTATATACAATGTCTGGCTTATTACTTGGAGGAGTAATCCATACGCTTAAATACTGCCTTGATGGTTGCTGGCTCTAAGATAGAATAATCGAATAATCCGCTTATGAATTACCCATATTTAAAATTATACATACATCGAACAAACCCCTTGATCATTATGTTGCTGGCAAGCTTCATCATTCTTATTAGCGGAGTTTTTTTGGTCGGAAGAAATGCCTGTCAATTAGAAACTATTGTATATTCATCAGGACGCTTGCCCTCCCCTGCGACTCGGGCAAATTTATTTTGTCGTTTGACTATGGGTAAGATTGGCGCCATAGAAAATCCCTCACCAAACGCTTTATAAAAACTTGGTTTTTGAAAATCAAACAACCCCCTCAAGCTTTTCTGCCCGTCCGGGCAAGGCAGGTCAAGAGGTGTTTTTTTATTATGGAAAAATGAAAGCTAATTAATTACACCTGCCTACGGTAGGCAGGTGTAATTAATTAGAATATTTGATATAATTAGCTTATATTAAAATTTCTTAAACATTTAATAATACTATGCCAGAAAATCAAGAAAGTTATAAAGTAAAAATATCACCGGATTTTTTGTTTAGAAAAATCCTTGCACAACCTGAGCTTATCCAAGACTATCAAGAAGAAGCTAAGCAAGCTTGTCGAGATGATCATGAATTCTGCGTCCGAGTTGGCGCTGAATGGAACGACGAGGCTTTTGATAAAATCGCTGATGTAGTTTTTGATATTCTTCGAAAAGATTTAAAAGCTACTAAACAGATAAAGAAAACTTGGCCAAAAATAAGATACGAACGTTTCATTTCCTCGATCAACCAGCTGGTTGGGAATCTTTCTCTGGTTGAAGAACCAAAAGGTGGCGAACTCTCGCTTGTCGATGATGGTGGCCAACTTTCTTTAGCTAATCAAGAGATGGGTGCTCTTTCTCTCACAAACGACGAAAAGTCCCCTGACCTGAACAAATAAAAAATTTCCCGGCAGGAACTAAAAAATACTGCATCATTTTCTTCTGGTGTGGTCTTTTTTTTGTTTGCTTAAAGCTCTTGCGCTACGAGCTAAATCTTGCTATACTATCTGCCACTCCAAGGAGGACTAGATGCACCACAATCAGCATATTGTTGGGATTTTTTTTAGAGGCTCCGAGCACCAAGCGCACAACGCCTTGGCGCAGACTAACCTGACTGACTTTACATCGCTGGAACAAGCCGTGCTGCTGCGATACTTACACATTCCGCGCAGTCTCGACCAAGTGGAAACTCTCCTGCACGCTGACCACAGAGCAAAGGAAGCGGCGCTTAAGAAAGTTGTCGCTCACCTGCTTGCGCTTCCCCCTCTATAACCTGTCGGTTTTCCGCCGGGTCTTTTTTTTGCACAAAAAAACCCGAGGAGCGCTCGGGTTGGTTGTTATTTGAAAAGATTGCTTCGTCACAGACTCCCTGCCTACCGCAGGCAGGCTTAAAAGGAGGGGAAAAGGGAGGAAGATCGCTCCACTCCTCGCAATAACGAATGGGGTTAAGGGGTGGAATGGGAGGAAAGGGAAAAATGGGATTAAGGGGTAGAATGGTAAATTTGTTACATGCTACATGATTCATGACCTAGTAGTCGCGAAGTTTGGAAATATTGTAGTGCTGTTTGATGCGCTCAAGCGCCTTGGCTTCGATCTGACGAATACGCTCGCGAGTGACGCCGAACTCCTTGCCGACTTCCTCAAGTGTGTGCGTGACGCCGTCTTCCAAGCCAAACCGCAGTTTGAGAATTTTTTGCTCTCTGGGATCAAGGTCTGTCAGCACCTCCTGCACATATTCTTTCAAAATCTGCTGGCCAGCGCTGTCTGCCGGAGTCTTAGCATCTGGATCTTCAATAAAATCGCCAAGGTATGAATCTTCATCATCGCTGTCCCCCACTGGCGTATCAATAGATACGGTTTCCTGAGAGATTTTTTTCAGTTGATAAACTTTCTCCACCTCAAGACCCATTTCTGAAGCGATTTCTTCTGGAAGTGGTTCGCGTCCAAGGTCTTGGACAAGCTGTCTTTCCGCTTGGGCGTATTTGTTCAAAGTTTCCACCATGTGCACCGGGATGCGGATGGTGCGGGATTGGTCTGCAAGCGCTCTGGTAATCGCCTGACGGATCCACCAAGTAGCGTAAGTAGAAAATTTATAGCCCTTGCGCCAATCGAATTTCTCTACCGCGCGGAACAACCCGAGATTGCCTTCCTGAATCAAATCAAGAAGTCCAAGGTTGCGACCCATATACTTCTTGGCAATAGATACAACCAAACGAAGGTTAGCTTCAATCAAACGCTTGCGCGCTGCCACATCGCCTTTGCCGATTCTCTTTGCCAGTTCGACTTCTTCCACGCCTTTCAGAAGCGAGGTCTTGCCGATCTCGCGCAAATACATCTGAATCGAGTCATCATAGATATCCTGCAAATTATAAGATTCAGCGATCTGCTCTTCTTTGGCTGTCTTGACCTTCTTGGCTTCCACAGCCTGTTGCCAGACTGATGCGACTTCCTGATCAACCACTTCCAAACCTTTAGAATCAAGCAAATCAAGCAAGCTCTCAAGCGCTCGGATGTTCTGCTCGAATTCCGGCAAAGCATGGATAATTTCCGCTTCTGTCAGGAAACCTTTGGCATGTCCTCTGCGAACCAAAATTTCCACCTGTTTTTCCCAATCAAAAGGAATAGCCTCAAGTTTTGCTGAGGCTGGAGATTTTTTCGTCTTGAGAAGCTTCTTGGGTTTCTTGCTTAGGTGTTTAGGAAACTTTTTTGGTTTCTTGACTGTATGCTTCTTGGAAACAACAACCTTCTTCTTGCTTAGCTTCTTCAGAGGCTTCTTGGAATGTTTTTTTATCATAGGCTTCCTTAACTATACGCGATAATTAAATATTTTTCAACTGGCTGGAGATAATAATATATTCGTCAGTGAGTTGCGCTTCTAGAGCAGTGTTGTGATTTTTCTCAGCATTGGCAAGTTGCTGGCTAATATGTTCCATCTTCTGCTTGAGTATACTACGCCTTAACTCTTGAGAAACTTTCATATATTCGCTCGAAGGATCAAGCCCCCGACCTTCCACCTCAGTCGTAATGGAAAAATGCAGTAATTCTAAGGTCGGCTTAAGGTCTGGATGCTTTTTTGTAAGAGCAGAGATATCCGGGCTGGGCGAACTTTTCAATATTTCAAAAGTTTTCTTCAGATCCGCAAGACAATCATCTACAGAAAAATTTTGCAGTAAAATGTTGTCAGAAAGCACCATAGACAGACCAAGTAGCTGTTCCCAAAGTATCTGGAGTTTGGGTTTCTTGGGCGCGGTTTTGGCTGCGTCGCGGATTTCCTTGGGCACGTCCAATTTATTAACAATGTCCCAAATCGCGCTCTCGGCAATGTTCAAACCATTTGCCAGCTTGCGGACAAAATGTGCGCGCGCTACAGGCTCTTTGATGCGGAACACGAGCGGAGACAATTCTTTGGCTATTTCCCGTTTACCTTCCGGCGTCTGGAAGTCGTATTTGGCAAAGGATTTATCAAAGAAAAATTCCACGAAGTTGCGGGCATTGTCCAGGGCTTTCTGCCAAAGACTGATGCCTTTCTTGATCAGTTCATCCGGGTCTTTAGCCTCGCGCATTTCTAAAACTTTGACATTGAACCCAAGGCCAAGCGCCAGTTCCAAAACCCGGCGCGAGGCTTCCACTCCGGCATTGTCCGCGTCAAAAGCAAAAACTAAATTCTCGGTAAAACGCTTGATGATGGATAGCTGGTCAAGCGTGAACGCTGTGCCTGAGGAAGCGATCGTTTGAGTGAAACCGGCTTGGTGCGCGGTGATCACATCCGTCTGCCCTTCAACCAATACTGCGAGGTTTTCTTTGCGCATCAGATTCTTGGCTTGATCAAGCCCGTAAATGACGCGGCTTTTGTTGTAGATCAAAGTTTCTGGGGAGTTTACGTATTTGCCGACATTTGGATCGTCTTTGAGAATGCGACCAGTGAACCCAACGACTTGTCCGTGTATATTCTTGATGGTAAACATCACCCGTCCGCGAAAACGGTCAAAATAACTTCCGTCATCTTTCTTGATAATTAACCCGGCAGATTCGATATCAGTTTTGGAAAAAAATTTGCCTAAATGATTTTCAAGGTAGTGAAAATCTTCTGGAGCAAAGCCAAGTGCCCACTTCTTGATGGTCTGGTCACTCAGTCCCCTTTTTTTCAAGTATGCGAGCGCATCTTTGCCAGCATTGGTCTCCCATAACACGCGCTGAAAATATTCAGATGCCTTGGCATTGATGTCATATAAAACATCTTTTTTCGACGTAGCTTGGATCTGCTCTCTTGTCGGCGGTCTTAATACAATGCCAGCCCGGTCAGCCAGAATCTTCAAGGCTTCTGCGAATTCGACATTTTCCGCCTGCTTTACGAATTCAAAAATATCACCGCCCAAGCCGCAGCCAAAACAATGCCAGATCTGCTTGGATGGTGAAACCATGAAAGACGGCGTCTTCTCGTTGTGAAATGGGCAAGGCGCTTTGAAGTTCGTCCCGGCTTTCTTGAGCTGAACATAGTCAGCGACGACATCCAGTATGGATACGCGGGATTTGATTTCTTCGATTGGACTGTCTATATGCATATTTGAAATTAGTCGAAATTAGCTACGCGAAATTTATTGAAATTCTTGTCTTGAGTTTCTATTAATTTCCATTTATTTCCAATAATTTCTTCCTTGCTTTGGAAAAAATTTCCTTGTCGTGCGGATATTTAAGTTTGCTTAACACCTCTTCTATATGAACCCACTCGGCTTGCGCCACTTCATTATCATGATCAGCAGGATTACCTGAAACATACTTCATTAAATAAAAATGCACAAACTTGATAGTGTTTTCGTAATGTATTGACTTACGAAAGTATTGAACATATCCCAATTCTGATTTGATTTCTGCGTTCACACCACCCTCTTCGCGAACTTCTCTGACAGCCACCTGATTCTTATTCTCCCCCTCAACATCCAACAATCCCTTTGGAAAAGTCCAATAACCTTCCGGCGGACCAAAATTTGGACCCTTAGGCATAATCAATAAAATAAAAACAGAATTGTTCTCTTTTTTATAAACAATTCCTCCAGCTGATTCTTCTTTCTTCCACTGTTTTCGCAATTGCTTTCGCCCTTCGTTCATACTAGTATTTTATCTGTCGGAATACTTGGAGAATGGATTACAAACACTTTTGAATCTTCTAAAAATTCTCCCGATATGACATTGCCAGCATCAATATAAAGATAACTGCCTTTTTCCAATAAAACTTCCTGATCGTTAACTTTGTATTTAGCCTTCCCTTCAAGTATAATCAGCAGTTCAACTTTTTCTTTATGAAGATGTGAGTCGAAAATGGCGCCAGCTTTATTCTCCATATATAAAATTTCGAACTTGTCAGTTTTCCTAACATCGCCCTCTTTGATAAAATCCCCGATAAACCAGCCTCGATAATCATTTGGCTCATTAAATCTGCCGACAAAAAATTTATTGTTTTGGGATTGCATAATATTTTTTGGCGGAGGAGGTGGGATTCGAACACTCGATGCCCTTTCGGACATATCCCGCCAAGGCGGGACGCATAAAACAATATAGGCAGACTATTGGCGGAGGAGGTGGGATTCGAACCCACGAATCCTTGCGGATGCACGCTTTCCAAGCGTGTGCACTAGGCCACTATGCGACTCCTCCATGAACACCAATAGTCTGCCAACATTATTTTTTTACTAATTTCTTAAAAACATTACCGCCTTTATAACGTTTAATTTGTCGTTCTCTTCTTACTGCTTCGGATCTATTTTGATAAAATTCATTACAAACAACAATCCATGGGACACCAACTTTAGTAGCTCTAACTTAGCCATTATTATGCTTCTTTAACCTAACCTCTATATCTTCGCAAGAACCAATATAATACTTATTATTCTTCTGGCTTTGTAATATATACGTACAATACATAAGCCACTTTCTGCCGCCGTTGGCGGCATCCCGCCGTCATTTTAATACTAATGTCGGTGGCGGGACAAGCAAGCGCACTAGACCGCTATGCGACCCTTCCACAAAATAATTGCTGCTTCATTATACTAAAAATGGGATTATAAATCAACCATCAATCTCGATGGCTCAAGTTGTCAGCACAAAACCAAATAACACGACAAAAACGCTTAATTACCACTTTACAATACTGTTTGTTTATATTACTATATAACCGATCAGTTATATAGTAATATAAACTAATTACTTTAATAATAAAAATAACAAATACATGAGACATGTAAAACCTCAAAAACAGGAGACTTTATCAATCCATATCCTCAAATTAGTCGGTTTAGGATTATTGATTACTGCTGCTTCTTTGTTGTCCCCCACCCTCCTATATCAGCTTATGCGCGGATATTTAAAATATCGTAAATATAAATCATACAATAAAAAACAAATTCAAAACAGTATTGCTTATCTCAAAAGAAAAAAATTTGTCGCGTATGAAAACAAGAGTGGAAAAGTTTATTTAGTTTTGACCAAACTCGGAAAAATACATTTGACTGACTTGGAATTTGAAAATATCAAGATCCAGAAACCAATCAAATGGGATAATAAATGGCGGGTGTTATTGTTTGACATCCCAGAACATAAGGCAGCTGAAAGACAAGTATTTAGATTGAAGCTGCGGGAAATGGGATTTTTTCATTTCCAGAGAAGCGTATTTGTTTTGCCTTATCCTTGCGAAAAAGAGATAAAAAAAATTATTAAGCATTTGGAAATCCAAAAATACGTCCATCTTATCACGGGACAAAGATTTCCCAATGATAAATTACTAAAGAAAAAATTTAATCTATAATTTCCTATATCTTACCATATAACCGATCGGTTATATGGTAAGATATATATAGAATGCAATATATACGGTGTCCGGATTAAAAAATAAATACAAGTTAAACTTTAAAAGACGTTGTTCCCAACGTCTTTTAAAGTTCCTAAACTATTTTTTTCTTCTCTTGAGACTGTCTTCTGCTTGCTTGATGCGCAGAGAGGTTTTGAGCACCGTGTCTGGCTGAAGCGAAATTGAGTCTATCCCCTCCCTCACTAAAAATTCCGCAAAGTCTGGAAAGTCAGAAGGTCCTTGTCCGCAAATGCCAACCTTGAGCCCGACTTTATGCGCGCGTTTAATGAGATCTCGGATTAAGGATTTCACAGCTTCATTTTTTTCATTACCGATGTGAGCGATCTGCTTAGAGTCACGGTCAAGCCCAAGCGTGAGCTGGGTCAGGTCATTTGATCCGATGGAAAACCCGTCAAAGATTTTGCCAAATTCTTCAGTGAGCAAAATGTTGGATGGGATTTCTGCCATGACCCAGATGCGAAGATTCTTGCTGTCTGAAGTGTAGTCAACTTTCTTCTGCTTCACTCTCTTCAACCCATTCTTTGCCATAACCGCAACAACTTGTTTGCCTTCTTCCGGTGTTCGGCAGAACGGAATCATAACATGAAGATTGTAAAGCCCCATGACTTCACGGACTTTTTTCACAGCTTGACACTCCAAAGCAAACGCCGCTTCAAATCCCGGATCATAATACCGGCTTGCACCGCGCCAGCCAATCATTGGGTTCTCTTCTTTCGGTTCAAATTGCGTACCCCCAAGCAAGTTGGCATATTCGTTGGTTTTAAAGTCTGAAAAACGCAAAATCACTTCATGCGGGTAAAACGCTGATGCTAAAACCGCGATACCATAAGCCAGTTTGTGGACAAAAAAGTCAATTTTGTTGTCGTAACCGCGCGTGGCCAGGTTGATTTCCTTGCGCAGGGCGGGGTCTTTGATTTTGTCAAAATAAATCAGAGCGTTGGGGTGAATCTTAATGTAGTTGGAGGAAATAAATTCTTCCCGAGCTAGTCCCACGCCTTGATTGGGAATAAAAGAATAGCCGAAAACCAATTCTGGGTCAGCGACAATCATTTTCACTTGAGTCTTTGGCTGTTTGAAATTCTTGAGATTATGACGATTGACTTTAAATTTCAAAAGCCCTTCATAAACCTTGCCAACTTCCCCTTCGGAACATGAGACTGTGACATTTTGCCCGCTCTTTACAGTTTGGGTGGCATCACCGCAGCCGACAATGGCTGGAATGCCAAGCTCGCGGGAGACAATCGCAGCGTGGGAAGTCCGGCCGCCAGCATCCGTGACAATAGCGGAAGCCATCTTCATAATCGGCTCCCAATCCGGATCCGTGATTTGCGTAATTAAAACTTCGCCTTGCTTGAATTGGGAAATTTGAGACGCATCTTTGATATAGCGGGCCCTGCCTTGACCGATCTTAGAACCCACAGCCGCGCCACGAGCCAAAATTTTGCCTTTTTGCAAAAGCTGGTAATCTTCCAAAACATTTAAATCTCTGGTGGCGTGAATAGTCTCTGGACGGGCTTGAACAATATTGAGCTGTTTGGTGGTGCCGTCGTACGCCCACTCAATATCCATGGGACGTCCATAATGATCTTCGATTGCCGCGCCCCATTTTGCCAAAGTCAAAATATTTTCATCGCTTAAAACAAATCGGTTGCGGTCGTGACCTGAAACGATTTCTTCTTTCGTGGGGCTGCTGCCTTCGGTAGAGTAAATAAGTTTTTTCTCTTTGCTCCCAAGCTGTTTGGAAATGATTGACTTGAACCCTTGCTTCAAAGTCGGCTTGAATATCATGTATTCATCCGGTGTAACAATGCCTTTCACGACATATTCACCTAAACCATAAGACGCATTAATCAAAATCGTATCCTTAAACCCTGTATCAGTATCAAGGGTAAACATGACCCCACTTGCGCCTCGGTCAGAACGAACCATTTTCTGCACTGCCACGGAAAGAGCAATTTTGAAATGATCAAAATGGCGATCCACGCGATAAGAAATCGCGCGATTGGTAAAGAGGGAAGCGATTGCTTTCTTAATCGCGAGTTGAAGTTCGGTCTCGCCTCGGATATTGAGATAAGATTCCTGCTGTCCGGCAAATGAGGCGTCTGGCAGATCCTCTGCCGTAGCGCTTGAGCGCACCGCGACATCCAACGCATGCGGAGATAATTTCAAACGCTTTGCCAGTTCCTTATACGCACCGTTTATCGCAAGCTCTAAATCTTTAGGAAATTCTTCGTCCATAATCGCCTGCCTGACCTGCTGCCCTTTACTTTCCAGCTGTCTGATGTTGCGAGTGTCGAGATTGGTCAAAATCTGCCTGATTTTCTTATCAAGTTTCGTAGCTTTCAAAAAATAACGGTAAGAATAAGCCGTGACCGCAAACCCATACGGAACCTTAATCTGAATCTTTTTACTTTTTACTTCTACCTTTTGAGTTAGATTCTGATACATTTCTCCCAAGTTGGCATTCTTGCCGCCAACAAGCGGAATATCTGTCTTGCAAATCTGGTCAAACCACAAAATAAATTTTTTCGCTTTAGCTTCCATGTTTACATTTATTAATTTTTTATACTGTTTTTATTTCCACAAGATTTAAATTTTCTCTCTGACCGATAGGTTCGCCAGTGGCGAGGATAAATTGACTCCCCTTCTTAATTAATTTATATTTCTGAATCAGCCGATGCATTTGATCAATCAAATCTTCGTAAGTTTTCACTTTGCTCATCATAAAACTTTCCACGCCCCAGACCAAAGACATTTGCTGATAAGTTTTCACTTTGGGCGTAAACATAATGATGCGAGACGCGGGACGGATGCGCGCGATCTGACGGGCAGTAAAACCAGAATCCGTCGCCCCGACCACAGCGGTCAGATGAACATGGCGCAAAATTTCAAAAACCGCGTCAGCAATCGCCTCGGAGCGCGAGGAGACGTGCAAATGAGTGGCTTTTTTGTTTTCTGGCAAGGTCGATTGCTCAATAGTTTCGATGATTTTTGCCATTTCCGACACGGCTTTCAAAGGATATTTGCCAAAAGCCGTTTCGCCTGAGAGCATGACGCAATCAGTCTGATCAAGTACCGCATTTGCCACGTCTGAAACTTCTGCGCGCGTCGGGCGAGGATTGCGGATCATAGAATCCAGCATTTGCGTGGCGACAATCACAGGCTTGGATGCCTTAAGGCATTTCTGGATAAACGTTTTCTGGTAAACGGGAACTTCACTCTCTGGCAACTCCACTCCCATGTCGCCACGGGCAACCATAACTGCATCAGTAGCGGATAAAATCTCATCAAATTTCTGCACTCCTTCCAAAGTTTCGATTTTGGCAATAATTTTTGGTTCAAAAAATCCTTTGGGGTTGAATCTCTTAATATATTTTTTCAAGGTTACGATATCTTTTTTGCTTCGCACAAATGAAAGCGCCACATAATCAACATTGTGCTTAAGACCAAATTTCAAATCTTCTAAATCCTTGTCAGTGAGGTTTGAAAATCGAAGTTTTGTGCGTGGGAGATTGATTCCTTTGTGCGCTTGAATCTTGCCTGCAGTCATAGCCTGCAGATAGATTTTTCCCACCCCACCTTTTGTGGTCGGTTTGCCCACCTTGAGAATATTCAATTCAATTAACCCATCTTCAATCAAAAGTCGTTGATTGGGTTTGACCCAAGGAGACACGTCATAATCCATATTAAAATCTTCGCCAATTGTCACCTTGTCCCCAACTTTCACATCAATCGGTTTCTGTAAATTCCCAACCCGGACTTTTGGACCATGGAGATCTTGAATGATGGCGATTGGCTGATTTAATTTGACGGAAACTTTACGGATAATCTTGATAAGCGCTTCGTGGTTTTTGTAATCACCGTGAGAAAAATTAAGACGAGCGACATTCATACCAGCAAGCATCATTTGCTCAATGATTTTAGGACTAGCACTGGACGGCCCAAGCGTTGCAATGATTTTGGTTTTCTTCATTTGGTATTATAAAAAATAATTTATTACTATTACAGCGCTTTTATCTGCTCAACAATTTCTGCAGTCTGAGGATCGCCTTTTTCCGTAGTTTGAGATATTCGAGAAAAAGTTTGAGCTTTGGCAATAGCAACAAATTTCACATATAACTCTCCTGCTTGATCAGAAGTTAACGCACGGTTTCCATGCAAAAATCCTCGATAACCACCTGAGCTGTAAGTTAATTGAACTTGATGTCCTTCTACAACGCCAGAGAAACCATTTCCTTCATCATCTAAAAATAACTCACAATGTGCTGATGTTGCTCTTTGTTCCGGAGTCAGGTCTTCAAAATAATCTCTCTTTGTGCCCCTCATATTATTATCTAATTGAGAAGGCTGGTTTATTTCTCGATCGCTCATATTTTTATGATTTAATTACATAATAATTATAGCACTTTTAAAACAAACTTTCCTGTTCGGCTTTTTTGTAAAACTTTTTGCGTTCTGCGTCTGAATAAATTTCTATCTTTCCAAATACACCATCATATCCGCCTTCTACATGCACCCTGCCTTCACGAACCCGCATGATTGATTCTGCTATCACAGGATCGGAAATCTTGATAATTTCTTCTCGGGGCAAACCAAGAAGAATGGAAAATTCATTACGTTCTTGTTGCTCTGATATACCCCCCTTAATCCCCCCTATACTAGGGGGGAAATTAGACACCATTTGCCCATACATAGCTAGGACTTTTTTGCCCACGCCTGTGCCATAAGTTTCGGCTATCACCTCTTCAAGCGGAATGACGCTTTTGTACGGTATGGCGTTTTTTGGAACAAATCCATATTCCCTATCACCCAACACTCCAACCCTGTTTAAAACTCCGACTAATAACTTCTTGCCGCATTTGGGACATAATCCTCCGAACTTTTTTGTATCTTGTGGCAAACAAGAAAACTTACAGTCAGCATGCCCATCCAGATGATACTTGCCTTCTTCTGGAAAAAACTCAATGGTATATAAAAACTTCTTTGGATCTTTCAGTGCAATACACTCTTGTATTGCACTATAAGACAACTCTGATTCGGGAATATCAAAGACATTGGCTTCCCGGCCCAGTTTGCGCAAAGAATGAGCGTCGGAGTTAGATACGAGTGTATATTTATCCAAAGCGGAAATTTGCCAATTCATTTTGGGATCAGAAGAAAGCCCGGTTTCGATAGCATAAATATACTTAGCCTGCTCGCCAAAGGCTTCTTCTACGCTATCAAACCCAGAAAGCGAACCAAACAGTCCAAAGTGCGGTGTCCACGCATGCGCTGGAATTATCATACAGCGCGGATCGACTTCTAAAATCATTTTCACAAGTTCTGGTGAATGCACACCAATGATTGGCCGGCCATCAGATCGAAGATTGCATCCGGCTTTTTCTAAAGCCTGAATGATTTTTCCCGCGACTTCAAAATTCGGAGCAAAAATCAAATTATGAATTCTGCGAACCTTGTCTCCTTGCTTATAAATAGACGAGACTTCTGCAGTGAGCATGAAATGCACTTTAGCACTTCCGTCTTTCAATTGATAAAGCCCTGGCTTTGTCTCGACAAGCGCTTCTTTCATTTCAGCAAGCCACAAGGGGTGCGTCAAATCGCCTGTACCTATTACATTTATCCCCTTCTTATCTGCCCAAAGGCCAATATTGGCAGGAGTAAGGTCTTGTGAACAGGCACGAGAATATTTGGAGTGGATTTGCAGGTCAGCGATGATTTTCATATAAATATTCTAGCATAGACACAATAAAAAAACGACCGATCCAAACGGGCGTTTAGCGTTGGTTGAGATGATCCTCAATCACCCCGAGTTATTCGGAGTTATCGACGGTGTGTTTCTTAAAAAATCCCAACAATCTGTTCCAGTGTTTTTTCAGCCTCCCTTGTGCGACCAAACCAGGATCGTTCCTGTCTGGTTTTTCAGCAAAATCGATCGGTTGAGGCTCTTTCTTTGGCTCAATTGCTCCGGTTTTCTTAATCTTTGCGCGTATAGTTCTCATTTGTTTTTGATCTAAAACATTCCGATCAAATTTAACCGTCCAATCTTCTGTTTGATAATTCCTACTGTTACCGCTAGCTGTACCGCGACGAGTAGCAGCTTTCCTTGATTCGCCTTCCATAGCCCGCCTTGCTCTTGCTTTAGACGCTTCAAAAATCTGACCGCTTCTAATAATATCTGCTTGCTCCCTAGGTGTAACTTGCGGTTTGGGAGTTTCGGTAAATTGAAAAGATTCTTTTCGTGGCATAAAATACTGGGTTAATGTCTTAAATATTCTATCAATAAAATAAAATTTAGACAAATCCAGCATATCAACTTCGATATAGTTTCTTTTCTGCTTTTGCATGCAGTATAAGAAAATGGCAAAAAACAATTTTACTAATCAGCCATCTTCTAGAATTAGGAACTATAAAAAGCAAAAGCATCGAAGTTGTATTACCGGACAAATAAAAAAACCCCGCACTGCCTACTTTCCCATTCAGCTTATACTGAAAGTATCATTAGCGGTCTCAAGTTTGACTTCTGAGTTCGGGATGGGATCAGGTCGTACCATGAGCCTTGAAGCACGGGGAGAAATGCAGCACTTGCGTGCTGTAATTTCTAATATCTAATTTCCAATTTCTAATAAAATTAAATACCACAAATTACAATACGAAGCGCTGATTTATTTATTTGGTAAGGTATTAGATGTGATCGCGAATACTATAAAACTTATCACTGTAATAAAAACTAATACGCCAATAAGTTTTATAGATGATTTGTAACGATCCATTTGGTTATTAACTTAATTTTATAACAAAAAACCTTATTAAGTTGCGTGATTTATCAGATCACAAATTGCCAGTCAAATATTCAAAGTAAACTTTCGGTTGATTAGTATCACTCGGCTCAATCTCTTACGAGACTTACACCTGTGACCTATAGAGGTCCGCAAGCAACTCATGACTTGCAATTAATAGTATTGCTACCATCAATTACTCATCAATCGCTACTTACTTTCCAAATACGGGGTCGTCTTCCCCGAACCTATCAGTCTTACGACTAACGAAATCTAGTTTTGTGGACAGCTTCACGCTTATATGCTTTCAGCGTTTATCTTAACTAGACCTAGCTACCCGGCGATGCTCCTGACGGAACAACCGGTACACCAGAGGTCTATACATCCTGGTCCTCTCGTACTAAGGATGTGCCCACTCAAATTTCGAACACCCACAACAGATAAGGACCAAACTGTCTCACGACGTTTTGAACCCAGCTCGCGTATCACTTTAATTGGCGAACAGCCAAACCCTTGGAAGATTCTTCACCTCCAGGATGTGATGAGCCGACATCGAGGTGCCAAACCTAGTCGTCGATATGGACTCTTGGACTAGATCAGCCTGTTATCCCTAGAGTAACTTTTATCCGTTGAGCTTCCACCCTTCCACGAAGGATGGTCGGATCACTAACTTCTACTTTCGTACCTGCGCGGCGTGCCAGCCTTGCAGTCAAGCCAGCTTGTGCGTTTGCACGTCCCACTCCGTTTCCATCGGAGCTAAGCTGACCTTAATAAACGCCTCCGTTACCATTTAGGAGGCAACCGCCCCAGTTAAACTACCCACGAGCCACTGTCTCCCGGTTGGTTATTCCAGGATTAGATATAAAACGTTTTCAGGGTGGTATTTCACTTGTCCTCTCCACGCCTGCTTGCGCCTGCGCTTCATAGAGTCCCACCTATGCTAAACAAAAAACACTGTATATCAATGACACGCTATAGTAAAGCTTCATAGGGTCTTTCCGTCTTGTTGCGGGTAGACGGCATCTTTACCGTCATTGTAAATTCATCGGGTTAATCCTTAAGACAGTCCTCTACTCGTTATGCCATTCGTGCGGGTCGTAACTTACACGACAAGGAATTTCGCTACCATAGGACAGTTATAGTTACTGCCGGCGTTCATCAGGGCTTGAAGAACGAGGTTGCCCAAGCTCTCTTAACCTTCTGACACTGGCCAGGCATCAGCCCGTATACTTCCCCTTTCGGGTTTGCACGGACCTAAGTTTTTGATAAACAGTCGGGAGAGGTCTTTCGCTGCGGCCCTTTTATTGTCTTACGACAAAAAAGGGCAAGGCTTATACCGAAGGTACGCCTGCTTTTTTGCCGAGTTCCTTAAGGATTATTGTCCCGGTCATCTTAGTATTCTCTACTCATCCACCTGTGTCGGTTTACGGTACGATCACTTATAACTATTTGGCAAATGAACGAATTACTTCGTCCACTCGCCAAGCCTTAGCTGCTTTTCTTGACACCTTGGTTCACTCAAATTTAGCTTGCGCCATTCTCTCGAGTTCTCACGGTTACAGTAATCCCATATCTGTTTTCTTGCGAAAACGAATATAAGACACATAGACGCTTGGGGCTTACCTCAAGCATCCCGCTAACAACACAAGAACACGAATAGTCAAATCATGCTCAAGTTACCATGATGTGTCACAGCAATCAGTATTATAAGAGGCTACGGAATATCAACCGTATTGGCCATCATCCGCACCCGTTTGGGTACGAACTTAGGATCGGCTAACCCTGGGATGATTATCATTGCCCAGGAACCCTTGGATTTTTGATGAACGTGATTCTCACACGTATATATATTACTTATTCCAACATTCTCACTTGTATACAGTCCACAGAAAGTTCCCTTTCTGCTTCAGCCCATATACAACGCTCCTCTACCACCCAAACGCATTTCGCTACGCGAAATGCTAAATAAATAATTTTGAATTCCGATTCAATATTTATTATTTAAATAATGATTCGAAATTAAAAATTAGATATTCAGAATTGCATTTTGTGTAACAAAATGCGCTTGGATCCGCGTCTTCGGTACGAAACTTAGCCCCTATACATTGTCGGCGCAGGATCACTTGACCAGTGAGCTGTTACGCTTTCTTTAAAGGATGGCTGCTTCTAAGCCAACCTCCTGGTTGTATGAGTAACCCCACATCCTTTTCACTATAGTCTCGATTTAGGGACCTTAAACGGCGGTGTGGATTCTTCTCCATTTGACAAACGAAGCTTAGACCTCATTGTCTGACTCCATGCCCTGAAGCACAAGAATTCGGAGTTTGGTTCGGTCTACGAAATTGCTTCCGTAGATCCGATTCAGTGCTCTACCTCTTGTGCGTGCGGCACAGGCTAGCCCTAAAGCTATTTCGAGGAGAACCAGCTATTACCCAGTTCGATTGGAATTTCTCCCCTACCCACAGTTCATCGCGGTATTTTGCAACATACTAGCGTTCGGACCTCCCCCTACTGTTACATAGGGTTCATCCTGACCATGGGTAGCTCACCGGGTTTCGGGTTTAGTGCACGTTACCTTTAGTTAAATGTAGCTACCGATTAGAATTCCGCTTTCGCTAAGAACTAATCAGTAGTTCAAATAACTAATACGCGCTATTAACGCTTGCTTTCACTTTACCTTCGCCTTTGTTTAGGCTTAAGTAGCAACGTACAGCTAACTCGTTGGATCATTCTTCAATAGGCACGCGGTCACCAGACGCATTTCGCTACGCGAAATGCTAAATGAATAATTTCGAATTTTGAATTCCGATTCAATATTTATTATTTGAATATTTTAGTATTGATTCGAAATTAGAAATTAGATATTCGGAATTGCATTTTGCCTCAGCAAAATGCGTCCAGCTCCCACTCGTTTGTAAGTATATGGTTTCAGGTACTATTTCATCGCCCTTACCGGGCTGCTTTTCACCTTTCCCTCACGGTACTAGTTCACTATCGGTCAATTGGAGTATTTAGTCTTATGTCGTAGTCGACACGAATTCCAACTAGATTTCACGTGTCTAGTTGTACTTAACAATCAATCCAAAAAGTTTTAGAGATCTTTCGCACTACAGGGCTATCACCTTCTTTGGCTGGCCTTTCCAGGGCCATTCGGCTAGACAGCTCTTCAATCCAGACGCATCGCGTCAAACGCGATGCAATAAAATGAATTTAGAATTTTGAATTTTGATTCAATATTTATTATTCGAATATTCTATTATTGATTCAAAACTCGAAATTAATTATTCATTATTCGCATCTCGTGCAACGAGATGCATCCAGATCGGTATAAACTTTCTAGAATTTGACAGAATTCTATGGATCAATGTTGTAACCCTAATTCTTGCAAGGCCTGTCAGCTTTAACTCTGACGTATCTGTTTGATTGCTCAAACAAACACAGTCAGAGAACACAAAAATAGTTTGGACTGTTCCCCGTTCGCTCGCCACTACTAGGGGAATGAGACAATAAATAAATTGGTCGTCTGTGGTTCTTGCGAATCGCAGACTCCCAAATAAGCAAATAGTTGGTCGAATAACATCTTTGTATCTATAAATAGACACTTAAATATTTATTCTGACCAAATTTTGCCCACTTGGTAAAATATTTATAGCCCTTATTTTCTTTTCCACGCGTTACTGAGATGTTTCACTTCACGCGGTTCCCGTCCATATTAGCACCACGCTAACATGACATACCGTCTTCAACGGTATAGGTTGCCCCATTCGGAAATTCCCGGGTCAAAGGTTGCTTGCCACCTCACCGAGACATATCGCTGGCTGCTGCGTCCTTCTTCGGCTCCAATTGCCAAGGCATCCACCATATACTCTTAGATGTTTACAATGATATTGCTAGAATTCTTCCTTAAGAAAAACTCAAGCAATCATTTGACTGGCAATTTGTGACCACCTCTATATATTTAGAGATGAAAATTGCCTTGATATTATTTTCTTTAAGATGCCGTTCATTTGGTAAAGTGCTATCAGGACAGAATATCGAATTTTGAATTTCTAATTTCGAATCAATATTTATTATTCGAATAATCGAAATTGAATCGAAATTCCGAATTAATTATTCAAAATTGTTTCTAGCGTCCACAATACAGTGCTCGCTTTAGGAACCGCCTTAATCAGGTAGTCGGTGGAGTCACTGAACTGTAGGTACTATTTACCCCGTTAGAAATATTGAGTGCTCAATAATATAAAACGAGGAATATTTAGTTCGTTAAAATGCAATTTATCGAAACTGCCAACTATGTGCAATTTCTAACGGGGTGAATTTCTAATTTTCAATTTTTAATTTCTAATAAAGAACAAGATTTGAGGATGCTAGGGCAATCAAAAACCGCCTTTTAGGCGGGCTGTTTAGAGGTTCGCACAAATAAATCGTGCTAGCTCATAAAGCCGCCTTATATATTAATGTGAGTAATGATTTTACCATAGTTAAGCCTTAAATTTAACTTTTTATTTTGTAGAACAATTATAACGCATAATCCAAAACCTGTCAACCCCATATATCAACATTGATTAATATTTTTGTTAACTTTTGCAAAAAACCCTAAATTTGTTAAAGAATTACGGTATATTTATATTAAAATTTCAATTATAAAAATATTTTTGAGGCAAAAGTATCAATGTTGTATTACGGGGTCAAGAGATTTATGGGGAAAAGCTGTGAAAAAGAAAAAATACCACATTATTCCCAAGAAAACGTGGCCAAAAGCTCTAAATCCGTTACTACCTTCTCTTGCAGACAGGACATTGATCTGAAGTGTAATAGCTGATCGATCGGCTAATACAACTCTTCACCTCAAATCCCAGAGGCAAGCGCACAGGCCCTCTGCCGTTCGTGTTACTTTTGATATCCATGATAGCAAGTGCGCCAATGATACTGCCCCTATATTGAAGAATAGTTGCTGCGGCTCCGGCAATCGTCGCCCTGGTTTCCACACAGACATCGATCAGCAAGCACCTCTTGCCTTTCATCTCACTGGCTTGTTTCTGATCAATCGGATCACAATTCTGTGCTCGGTTGAACAGCCTAACCACGGGAATACCCAGAATCGCACCCAGCCCAGTAGCCAGCTCCCCTCCCACAAACCCAGGAGCGACCAGAAACTCTGTCGTGTCTCGCCAGGCTTCTGGGATTTCTGCCGCGAAATCTTGGCAGAAGTGTGGCGTGAACCTAAGTCCCGCCCCTTCGAAATTAAACCACTCGTCAGTGTGGCGGTCACCAACTCGCCTGTGGTTTCTGATCAATACCCCACGGATGTAGTCCGCAAACGGATCAATTCTGATTGACATGGTTCCCCCTTCTAGCTCAAACATGATTTGGACGGAACATCCACCCAAATTATCTGAATAGTATACCCAAAAACAATTTTTGGCAAATCTAATATATACCGGCAAATGACCGGAAAATTACACATCAAAAATCACCAATAAAAACAGGCCTTTCGGCTAGATAAAAATTTTTATTACGTATGTATATACGTAATTATTTGTTTTTTTCTAAATACAATAAAATTATCATGAGTTTGATTTTTTTAAGCCCATAAAATGAGCTCACTAAAACATCTTAAATTCTTATTACCAATAATTGTCCGGCCGGACAATTATTGGTAATATCTAAATTATTTTTAAATAACTGCTCTTAAAATAAAAAAGACGCTGTTCAAACAGAACAGGTCTTACCGGGGTTCCCTTTTCGGGACACCAATAAGTCAGCAGATTGCTAACCGAAATCACACTTTGTAATCATTCACACCTTTCCTCCATTTGTGTTTCTACGCGCTTGAGACGCTCTAGAACAGTTGGGATTCGCTGGGGATCCCATCCTTTAGTCATTAAGTACTCCCGTAACGCAGTCCGCACAATGACACCTTTTGGAATATGCGATTCAAAAGCATAGCAGTCCAGGGCGAAGCTGAGCTTCTCCGTAAGCATGAGCGTGGTGCGCATCGGGCGACCTTCTCCCTCTTCGCTGACTGATGACGCTCTTTCCTTCTTCATGCTCATGACTTCCTCCTTACACTTATCGTGCCAAAATACGCGTAGACACAATAAGCCATAACGCAAACACCAGCAAACCACTTCCTTGGATTCCCAGCTGCACTTCCGAATAGAACACGAGAAGGATAAAAAGCAAACTGGAACCCACAAACATCCCCAACGTCTGTATGACTTTCCAAGCCGACACAGAAATATTCATAATCCACCTCCGGATTTATTATATTCTTTTCTCAATATTTTTCAAATAAATAAAAAATCCGGTTGAGTTCCGGTGCTTGTCACATATCACATAACATGAATCATATAACAGATTAATAAAACCAATAAATACAAGGCTTCTATAGACTAGGAAAGATGTGGATTAAAAACAAAAACTTACGTATATAGTTACGTAAGTTTTAATTGAATTATTGACTACCCTCAAATTATCTCTTAACCTTCTAGCAAATTGAGTTTTGTTTTTCATACCACCCCCACCTAACCTCCCCCATCAATGGAGAGGAGAGGTTATTTTCCTAACAATTTCAAAAATTCCTTTTCGTCTAAAATTTTTACGCTCAGACTTTTTGCTTTCTCGGCTTTACTGCCAGGATTCTCCCCGACTACCACGTAATCGGTATTTTTGGAAACTGAACTAACCCAGTCTCCGCCGGCTTCCCGCACGGCTTCCTTGGCTTGCTCACGAGACAAGGTTTCGAGTGTTCCCGTGACGACAATGCTTTTCCCACCGAGCGCAGACACTCTGACTTTCACTGGTTCAATCCGTATCCCTGCTTTAATCAAATCCAAAACCAGTTGGCGATTGGCATGATCGGAAAACCACTCACAAAGACTTTTACTGACCACGTCTCCAATATTTGGTATGGATACGACTTCTTCAACTGTTGCATTCATTAATTTATCTATTGTTCCAAACCTCTGGGCTAAATCAAAGGCTGTTTCTTCACCCACGTGCAATATTCCAAGGGCATATATAAACTTAGGGAGCGTAATTTTTTTATGCGCCTCTATGGAATTAACGATATTTTCCGCACTTTTCTCTCCAAACCGCTCCATTGACTGGATATCTTCTTTCTTCAAATAAAATAAATCAGAAATGCTGGAAATAATCCCCTCATCTTTGAAACGCTGCAATATTTTAGGTCCAATTGTATATATTTCAAAAGCATTCACGAAATGCTCCATTGCCCGCAAGTTTTTAGCGGAACATTTCGAATTTACACAATATAAATCAATTAAATCCTGGCTTCGACGCTCAACTTTTGTCCCACACACTGGACATTTTGGAGGCAAGATAAACTTCTTTTCTTTCCCAGTGCGCAAATCCGGCAAAACTTCCACAATATCAGGAATGACGTCTCCGGCTCGTTGAATAACCACCGTGTCTCCAATTCTGACATCTAATCTTTTAATCTCTTCCTCATTATGCAAAGTCGCGCGCGCGACTGTCGTGCCGGCAACAAATACCGGACGAAGTACTGCAATCGGAGTGAGTTTTCCAGTTCGTCCGACCTGTACCACAATATCCTCCACCACAGTCGTAACTTTTTCAGGTAGAAACTTATACGCCACGATTCCCCGTGGCGCCTTGCCGACCACGCCGGCGCCCTGTAATAATTTTTTATCATTCACCTGTACCACAATTCCATCGATACCAAACAGCAGCTTCTCGCGATTTTTTTCCACCTCTTTATAAAATTTATTTACTTCATTCAAATTTGCACAGACTTTTTCATAATCTTGTTGCGTTTTAAATCCAAACTTTCTTAATTGAGCGTGAACATCCGCGTGCGTTTCAAAATCTAAATCGGTGACGATATCATAAGCCATAAATTGCAATCTTCTCCTTGCCGCAATTTTCGGATCCAGCTGACGGATACTGCCCGCCGCTGCATTGCGGGTATTTGCATATTCAGCCTTGCCCCCTTTTCGATTCAGCTCATTTAACTCCTTCCAAACCTTCTTAGTCATAATCGCCTCCCCTCGCACTTCAATGTCTATTGCACCCTCAAGCTCTAGAGGAATAGATTGAATTGTTCGGATATTTTGCGTGACATCTTCACCTATAAATCCATCCCCTCTGGTTGCCGCTTGAAAAAGCTGTCCTTTTTTATAAATCAAGCTTATGGCTAATCCATCGAATTTCAACTCAGAAAAATACTCTACACTGTCTTTTCCTAGAATCTTGCTCAAACGATCCTCCCAATCCTGCACTTCCTTAAAATCAAATGCGTCATTTAAAGACAACATCCTCTGGCTATGCTCAACTTTTTGAAATTTATCCAAAGCTTGTCCGCCTACCCGCTGGGTCGGTGAATTTTTAAGTGCAGCTTGTGGATATTTCGCCTCCAACTCTTTCAACTCCCGAGTTAAAGAATCATAAATTTCATCTGAAACATTCGGATCATCCATCACATGATAGCGAAATCGCAGGGTTTCCACTTGTTTTGCGAGCTTTTCCATGCGGGCTTTGATATTTTGTTCTATCTCCTTTGACATAATGAGTATTTTTTTCTATAATGATGGTGAATTGAAAATAAATTCCTTAAATTGATCCCAAAGGAAACCAAGAGAGAAAGAAAACTCACAAGGCTTAACCCAAAAATTAAAAACCAACTGATTCAGATACCGTAAAACGAGTATTTGAACAAATCTAGATGACGAAATACATCAAACCCCATCTATCGCCAGAGCTTCGAGCACAAATCACGCCGGCTAAACGCCGCGACTTTAGATACTCTGTTGCTGGGGCTATTTTTTTGGTCTTAAGCTTAGTGCTTATCTATAACTTGTTTGCCTCAAAGAGCAACCCTCCCCTCTCTTATAATAAACCAGAAATTAAATTGACTCAAACCCAAACTCAACCGCTCGTTCAATCAGACACGGAATCAGAAAAGCAGGTTTTGGGAGCTGCCACAGAAGCCAATCAATCAGCCACAGTCGATTATGTAGTCAAATCCGGCGATACCCTATTTAATATCAGTGAAAAAACCCGAGTGAAGTGGGATCTCATCGCCCAACTCAACAATCTTTCCCAGCCATACTTGCTTAAAATCGGACAGGTTCTGAAAGTTCCAACTGGCGCAAACAACACGAGCACAAATAAAATCTACACCGTCAAATCCGGCGACACGCTCGTTGACATTGCCCGCAATTTCAAGACAACTGTTGATGATATAATTGCTGTTAATCCAAATTTACAAAAATCTAATTTAATCGTTCCGGGACAAATCCTCAAACTACCTTGAAATAAAAGAACAGACAATTAATCATTTTTATTTTTATAACAAAACCGCCTAAAGCGGTTTTTTAATTATATCTGGCTAATTACTACCAACTACCTAACTGCTGATTTTTTTACTGCGGAACTGTGACTTTAATTTTTCGTCTATAAGCTTCGCTGGCGGTATTACAATTGCCAATACCAACCCCATAACATCCGCTCGAATCTATGACAGGAAAATCCGGCATCCCTTGGTTGGTGTTTAATTTAACCGTAGCATTTGCAATGGCGGAAAGCGTAACTTTCATCCTAGCTTCTTGGCCGGAACCGGGATATAAATTATCAATCCGGATTTGCGAACTAGGGTTAACAGAAGCACTTCTCACTGATTCTCCAGTCACGCGAATAATTGTTATGTTGACCGCGTAAGCCCCTGATATTTGAGACACATCTAAATAATTTATGGGAAACTCGCTCATGTCAGGATCTCCATTGATGTCATTGGGATTATAAAGATAGAACACATAGTTTGCATTCGCTTCCAGCTGAACGGTTGCATCTTGGTAAGTCTTGCAGATAGAAGCTGTGGTGTTGTTGGTTAAATCTATTGTATTTTGATTAGCGCAATCCAAAGTTTCTGTCGTACGATTAAGATACCATATTCCCTTCTCTGCTCCAGACTGAGCCGCGGAAATTGCCGGCTCAGAAAAAATAACAGCGCGTGAAGCTCGTAATTCCTGGATAGCAAAATATCCAACAGTTACGCTGATCACTAAGATACCGGACAACATCATAATAGAAATCAGTAGGGTTACGCCTGCCTGCGATTTTTTTGATAAATTCATTTGTTGCGATTGTGGTTTCATGGCTATAATCGGGACGGATAATGACGCGGAGTAAATGTCGACTGCACATTAAGCTTAAATGAATCTAAGTTAGAATTGCCGAAGTTTGACTGGAGTTCCAAAATCACAGTGACTGACGGTTGCTGGTTTGTTGTCTTTAGAGCAGTATATGGATCCGAATACGGCTTGACCAAAAACAGAGCCTTGTTAATTTTGACTTGGGTGGAATTTAAGTTCGTGCTGACCAGAACGCCGTTGATAGTTTTTTGTAAAGCCAGACTGTTGCTTGCTGATTGAAAAATTATCTTCTCTGTCTCGTCAGCTTGATTGATCAAATTTAATTCGCCTGAATAACTACTGATGTCATTTGGATTGGCGTAGGCACTATAAGAAATCATGCCATTCACGGTTTCTTTGCTTAAATATTCCATAATAAATCTGGCATTCTGGGTAACTGCTCGCTGTGCCTTACTTTTTCTGTCTAATTGCATAGTTGACATATACACGCCCAGCACTGAAGCTATCAAAAAAGCGAAAACCGATGATGCGACAACAGCCTCAATTAAAGTAAAACCCTTTTCATGAAACATGGAACATGTAACATGGAACAGTTTTTTCTTTGTCTTCTTGTTGTGTGATGCGTGATTCATGATACGTGATTATTTATAGTCTTTCCAATTAGTCAGACGTTCTTCAATAACAATTTTGCAGTTGGTGCTTTCTGGGTCTTGCCCAGTCATTGGCGTACATTTTTTGTCCCGCCAGCCGACGATTGATTGGATAATTAATTCTGGATTTTGGACAGTATACGGGCTGGCAGTATTATGAATAATTTTTATGCGCCGGGCATAAACTGAATTACCGTTTATATCATGCGTAAAAGACCCATCTGGCTGCACATAAAGATTATAATTGTTATTAGTCGTTAAATTCCATGTTCTGCTGGCACTATTATACTCTAGACGATATTTATTATCATTATTACTTACTTCTAGTTTATAATTGGAATACCCACTCCCCCCAACTCCTTTATAGTAATCCGGATAACAGAATTTATCGCCAAGGTCTGCACATGGCTGGAGTTCTATACTTCCCCCTTTCTTATCCGCTTCCAACCAGTTTGTGTCCCTCATCATTCTCACGACTTCAACACCTTCTTTAGCTAGACTGGTGGCAATAATCTGATTCTGCGAAACACTCCCTGCTGAAAACACATAAATAACAAGCCCCAGCCCTGTGGTTAAAGCTGTGGTTAAAATAAATATCGCAACTATTGTCTCTATTAGGGTTTGCCCGGATTGTTTAGCCATAATAAAAAACCAATAACCTCTAAAAAATAATTAAAACAAACTTATTAAAAAGGAAGTATCTGGACTCGGGTAGCGATAAATTCGTTTGATTTACTTATTTCATAAAATATTACCAGTTGCTGACCAGCTTTGATGCTTTTTAGGTCGCCGGGAATATTTTTATAGCCGTTTTTGATTTCTGTTTGAATTGTGATCAAAGTCGCATCTGTAATCAAAACTTCTTGATCCTTGCCGCCAAAGAAAACCGTTATAATGCTTCCATTAATTTTTTTCACTATTCCTGTCTTAAAATCAGCTAATTTATCCAGAGCATTTGCGGGATTATCCTGAGTCTCAGACAAGGGAGCGGGAACCTTTCTTGTATCAGACAACTTATACCAAACTAACGCGGCAAATATTAATACCAATAATACCAAAACTATAATTGATAATATTTTATTTACGATAAAAAATTTCTTTATATCCATATATATATATCACTTTAATTCAATAGAATTAGACGGCGTAACACTGACAACATATCCAGGACGATTATCCGGAGTTAAAGTATAAACTCCAAATCTTAAATTGTTCAACACAGTTGATCCTGTGCCTTGTGAAGAATATCCGTTTGGGCCAGTCAACACCCAATGCACTCCTGTATCAATATTTATTCGTACTGTTCCCATTTGCTCTTTATAAAAATTCGCCGAATCGCAAAAAACATTGGAAAAACCATTACTGGGATAAGCATGAACAAAAACCAGACCAGCGCCCGAATGATTGGACGGATCGATGGTTGCCCTCCATGTTCCACTGCCTTGATTCGTTCCTTGATACCAAATCATATCATCCTGGCCATTCACCTGAGTCCATGTTGGAAATAAGACCTGAGAAGCACCTGATACACCATAAGCATACGCATATCGCGTAGTTGCTGTAATTGCTACTACATCATCATCAGGACCTGCGGAAGTACACGTAGCCGACGCAGGGGATAAAATACTCACTGTAGCAGATTCTGAACTACTGCCTCCAGAACCAGTACAACTGGCAGTATAGGTTGTAGCAGCGCTTAAAGCCCCTGTGCTTTGTGACCCATTAATGCCTGTCCAGTCGGTTGGAGAGACAGTACAAGATGTGGCATTGGAAGAAGACCATGTAATAGTAGAAGACCCCCCTGAAACCACAGAAGTTGGGTTGGCAGAAATAGAAACAGAGGGAGGAGCAAGAGGCGCTTCTAAATTCACTGTAGCAGAATCAGAAGCAGAACTCCCATTTAAACCTATACAAGCAACTCCATAACTATACGTTCCGGGACTTGATGGTCCAGTCACAGGGTCGCTGTCTGTATAATTATGTTTGCTTCCAGACCATGAACCTGTCGCCCAACAACTCGCTGCATCGCTAACATGATAGATAATACGTAAAGGAATACTAGTTTCATTGTAAGACAAATTCAAGCTGTCAGCATAACTACCTCCTGATGCCCTGCGAACCAATACATTAACCGCAACATCTTCTATCGGCTTAGTAACTTGAATTTGGACGTTTGGAGTATAGTCTCCAAACCACCTGACGTTTTCCCTCAACATTCTCCACTGAAAATTATAAGTTCCCGGACCCGATGGAGCAGTAATATTAAAATAAAAAGCCGTCGAATCTCCGTTGTGCACAACTGGAGAAGTTGATTGATACAAATACACGCGAGCTAATCCCCAAGTTTTGTTACTTTCCGGATTTTGTGAACCAAGCTTGAATTGTTTGGCTTCAGTCCAAGTCATTGTCCCGCAATTAGTCATAACGATAATTACTTGCGCTGAGCTGCCAGCTTGCATTGAAGTGGGATATTGCCGAAGTTCAGCACTGGAGCCATATTCTGAACCGCAGCCAGTCTGCGCTTGAGTAGATTTTGAGGCAAAAAATAAACCTGCAAATAATACAACACTCAACAATATAAAAAACTTTATTAATTTCATAGTATCAAATTAATGCTCGTTTTGTCGTTGTCTTTAATATATGCAAACTAAGGAATGATTTCTTGAAACTTTGGAGCTTTCTTCTTGCCAGTCTTACATAAACTCGGCCCATAACTCACACTCTTCGTCTTAAGACCGGTACCATCTGAATAATAGATTGCTCCATTATTTGTACAAATCTCGTAATTATCCTCAGTCTGGCTTGAAAAAGTCGAATCAAATTGCGCGATCCAATTACTTCCGCCGACAGGCTTTGCCCCTGAGACATTAAGCCTCCAATTATTCGAACAGTCCGCGGCGTTTGCAGTAATGCCCGAAGAACTTCCCCCACCGATCAAGCTTAAGTTTCTCAAATTAACAATATTTGAGGAAGGAACCGTACAGATTTTACTAATGGTTGCTATGCCCGGTCCGGCATTATTGATAATCACCCTAAACCTCAAAAGATCGCCATTATTAATATTCCCGCTCCCTGTCCAAGCCGTACAGTTGCTTCCGCCGGCATCACAAACTTCATATAAAATCATTGACGAATTATTCAAGTTAGCAGAATCTATCGGATTATAAACCGGACCATACTGGTTTGAACAAGCTTCGTTTGGTGATGGAATGTTTGTATAAGCACAAACAGTATAGTAATACGAGGCGTCTTGTGCAGGCGAATCTGTATAAGTTCTAGCGGCGGCTCCAATACTTCCAGTAACCAAAGCCCCCGCGCTTCCAGCAACTGTCGATCTATATAATCTAAATCCTTGCTCCACACCGTTGCTTGTATAACTCCAGTCAGTTCTTAAACTACCTGAAGGGACAGTACCGTCAGTTAAATGGTTGTGTACTGCGGTAATAGTCGGCGAATTAAGACTGGAGGAATAAGCCACGGTAAAAGTAATCTCTGATTCTGCTTGTTCAACAGTGATTGTTACAGAATCAGAAGCACTACCTCCTGGTCCTGCACATGTAAGCGTTAGGGTAACAGTGGAAGTCAGTGGTCCATAAGACAACGACTGGTTTAATCCAGTCCAGCCGGTTGGAGAGACAGTACAAGATGTAGTATTAGAAGAAGACCATGTGATAGTAGAAGACCCTCCTGAAACTACAGAAGTTGGGTTGGCAGAAATAGAAACAGAGGGAGGAGGATTAGCACTCA
>Ga0172379_10000518_pt1 | contig 95162 bp, 124 predicted proteins | sample GrowelOW334metaG_FD_119756 | JGI IMG/M metagenome (GOLD analysis project Ga0172379, IMG submission 119756) | Groundwater microbial communities from an aquifer near a municipal landfill in Southern Ontario, Canada - Groundwater well OW334 metaG | ecosystem: Environmental > Aquatic > Deep...
AGCACGATTGCCCTCGGGGAGATACACGCGCTCATTGGGAAGGAGTTCGGCGCCGAGTACCTTGCACCGCGGACGTACACCTCGAAGAGCTCGAGCGCCCAGGAGGCGCACGAGGCCATCCGACCAACCGATATCAAAAAGCGGCACGCCGGAACGACCGAGGAGCAGCAGAAGCTCTACAACCTCATTTGGGCCCGTACGGTCGCATCGCAGATGGCGGATGCAAAGATGCTCCGTACGAAGATATCCGCGACGACGACCGGGAGCGACACCATTCCCCCATTCTCGACGACCGGAAGCGTCATCCTCTTCCCCGGCTGGCTTGCTGCGGATACCGACGCGAATGGCGAGGAGCGCGAAGTTCCCCAGGTCGTGGCTGGAGAGCCCCTTTCACTCGTATCGCTCGAGAGTGTCGGCAAACAAACAGAACCGCCGCCGCGCTACACCGAAGCGGGTCTCGTGAAAGAACTCGAGAAACGCGAGATCGGGCGTCCGTCGACCTACGCATCCATCATTCGTACCCTCCTCGCACGCGGGTACGTGGAGAAGCTCGATAAGTCCCTGAAACCGACCGATACCGGCGATGTGGTCTCCTCGTTCCTCGAGGCGAACTTTGCCTCTTACATCAGCGATTCCTTCACCGCCGAGATGGAAAAGGACCTCGATGAGATAGCCGAGGGGAAGCGCGACTACACGAAGACGCTGAAGGATTTCTATAAGCCCTTCACGAAGGACGTGAAGTCGAAGGACAAGATAGACAAGCTCACGAACCTCGGGGAGGACCTGAACTTCACCTGTCCGCTCGATGCCTCACACGGCACCATGCACGTGAAACTCGGACGCACCGGGAAGTTCTTGAGTTGCCAAAAATTCCCCGCGTGCATCGGTGCACGCCGCATCGACGGCACGGTTATGGAGGGGCCGAAGGAAACGGGGGAGGCGTGCCCCGAGTGCGCAAAGAACGGGCGCGAAGGAAAGCTTGTCGAGCGCGAAGGACGCTTCGGGAAGTTCATCTCGTGCTCCAACTGGAAGCGCGGGAAGGGCGGCTGTCACTTCATCAAACAGAGCGCGGAAGAGGAGGCAAAACGGCGGACCGGCGTCCCCTGCCCGGAGTGCGGGATCGGTGAGCTTACCGAGCGCCGCGGACGGTTCGGCCCGTTCTTCAGCTGCTCGAACTATCCGACCTGTCGTTTCATCATCAAGACGCGCCCCACCGGCAAACACTGCTCTGTCTGCAACTCGCTCATGATGGAGGGTTCGAAGACCATCCCCGAACGGTGCTCGAACAAGGCCTGCCCGAACCACAATCCGCACAAGCTCGAGAAGGAGAAGAAGAAGGCGCTCCGGAGACAATGAGGATATTCATTTCATTCCGATTCACCGGCGAGGACCCAAAGGAACTCGCGGTAACGATTCAAACCGTGGAAGCAGCACTCCGCGCGGCTGGCCACACAACTGTCTGTTCGTTCTGGGAGGAAGAAACATTCAGAGAGAAGAACTTCACTCCCCGACAAATACTCGATTGGGCGCTCCATGAACTCGACGCAGCCGACTGTATATTTTCCCTCGTGAAGACCGAGGATAAGAGCGAAGGAATGCTCATCGAGTCCGGGTACGCACTCGCAAAAGGAAAGCGACGCATCCTGGCTATCCGGGAGGGCGTTCGAACGACATTCATGCGGGAGATCGCCGACACGATCATCGATTATCAAACTCTCGATGACCTCTGTGCAAAATCGAGAACGCTTAAATAAAAAGCCCCGCATCTGCGGGGCTTTGTGTTACTCGACGTGGCCGTCATTGCCAGACATCACAACGTCGTACACTTCTGTTTGCCCTCTCTCCTCGATTGCCGCGAATATCCCAGCGAGGGTCTTTGCAAGTTCTCCCTCGTACGGGAGGAGCTTGCGGTGCCGCTCGAGCGAATCCGCGAATGCCGCGCATCGACTGAGGATGGTGTTCCCACTCTCAAGTGAAAATGGCGTACCGAGCGAGGCGTTGATCGCATCCATCACAATGGAGTAATCCGCCGCGGTCCGCAGGATGTCCTGCGGTCTCGGTTGCTCGAAACGCTGCCGAGCTGAACCGAGAAGGTCCGTCGCTTCCGAGAGAACTCCCTTCGGGAACAGTCCGGGAATCACCACCATATCATCCGCTGCGGCTCGCAGCTTCTTCGCCATGACCCCCGCCATGAAGGAATAGAATCGCGCGGTTGGTGAACCTTTCGAGATTACCCTACTCATGTCCTCCTCCTTCCGTTGTGTGAATATCTGGACACACACTACCAAGCCCTGCCCCTAAAATCAACACTAACCCGGGGATGTGTCCAACTCCCCTTTTTAGCGCATCCGGTTCGTGCTGCGAAGCGGCTTTCGGAGCTCGATCCACCCTCTCCCCTTTCCCTCACGAGAAGACGGTCGTGTGCTTTGGAAAAGCTCTCGGAGTCCGGCGAGCTTGGTCCGCCGGAGGCGGTCGCTGGACGAGAGCGCAAGAGGCGCCTACCGCAGGAGTAGGCGCACTCTGGTTTTCCAAAGCACACGGCCGTCTTAGAGTATCCCCTACCTCTTCGGTAGAACCGTCAGCACCTCGTATCCATCCTCGGTGATGGCAACCGTGTGCTCGAAGTGCGCTGCAATACTCTTGTCGGCGGTCCCATAACTGTCGTCCGGGTACTGGTGAATGTCGGGCGAGCCGAGTGAGAACATCGGCTCGATAGCGAGGACGAGCCCGGGCACGAGCTTCATCCCCTCGCCTTTCGTTCCGTAGTTGTAGACCGTGGGGTCCTCGTGGAGCGCGAATCCGACACCGTGCCCGGTGAGCCCCGCAATGACCGTGCATCCCCCGCGCTTGGCGGCGCGTTCGATGGCAGCCCCGATATCCCCGAGCTTCTTCCCCGGTCCGCACGCGGCAAGCGCCTCATCGAGCGCACGGTGCGTTGTTTCGAGAAGGCGTGAAACAGTGGGAACGACCGGCGGGACGGCCACCGTGACCGCCGCATCGGTAATGAGCCCGTGGAACGTGACACCCGCATCGATCTTCAGAACGTCCCCTGCACGCAATCGATAATCGCCCGGGAGTCCGTGCACGATGATATCGTTCACCGATGTGCATATCGCCGCAGAATAGGCAGAGAGCGCGCCTTCCGGACGGTACCCAAGGAAGGTTGGTGTTGCGCCACGAGACGCCATGAGCTCACGGGCGTGCCGGTCCAGGTACGAGAGCTTCGTCCCGATGACCGCTTCGCGCGCGAGCGTATCAAGCACTTCGGCGAGAATGAGCCCTGATTGTCGCAGGATCTCGATATCCTCGGCTGTTTTGAGTTTCGCGGGCATAGCGGTACTAGAGACCGACAGCTTTCTTCACCGCTTCATGCACTTTGCATGGGGCCGGTTCGCCGTTCACCTCGATGACGCGGTAACCGTGCTTCTTCATCACCGCGAAAATGGGGTAGGTCCTATCGCGATACTGCTTAAGGCGCACTGTGATGACCGAGGGCGCATCGAGCGTCCGCCGCCGCATGGGACCACCACAGAATGAGCAGTACTTCGGGTGGGCGTGTGCGAGGGCGGGCGTACCGCATACCGAGCAGATGAGCCGCTGGCTGTTTCGTTTCCGAGAGGATGCCTCGCGGACCACGAGCTTCACGAAGGTGATATTCTTCTTCCCGTAGAGCTTCGTGAGCACCGCAACGAGGCCGCCCACCTTCGGGACGTTCGTCTCGCCTTCCGCGTACTGAAGTCCGAATGCTTCAGGGGTAGTTCGCGGAGCACCACTAAACACTACACTTGAGCCGGATTCTGCGATGTGTGTCGCTGCGTCACTCATAACCTTGAGCACCCACGAGGGCGTACACAGTTTTCCGGTATCGAAATTCTTCCCTTCACGTTTGAGTACGGGGTCCTTCGATGCGCCCGGCGCATGGACCACCGATTCGATGTAGCGACCTGTATCGAGGTGGATGAACCCGAAAAGACGCGCGAGGAGCTCTGCCTGCGTCCCCTTTCCCGATCCCGGTGGTCCGTAGACCACGACGGCCCGCTTCCCTGTGTGGTATCGCATGTTGGATTCACTATACCACGAGTGGCGTGGGCTGAAAACAAAAAGCGGCCCGATGGGTATCGGACCGCACTATTCAGGGACTCATCCCGGCGGCACATAGTATGTCGTCGTCGCTACTTCCCCAGTCAATATATCAACGATCATCTCGATCACAAAAATACATCGCCCGTGCACATTAAAGAAGTTCACATGGAGTCCGAGGTATCCGGCGATGGCATACCGATCGAGGATACCCTCGATCCGGTCCGCGCGCATGAAGGCGTACGCTACTTGATCGTGGGAATCGTACCCTTCACCCAGGATCTCGTCCGATCGGGGCCACGTGATCCCTGCGGCATGTACGTACGTCGACCCGACGAGCGACCCGGCAGTGAGCGCGGCAACAATGACGCCAACGAGCGTTTGCCCGACACGCACGCCATCACGCGTCGCATTCTCCGGGTCCGCGGCGAGCCACTCCTCTAGGTCTGGCGCTATCACAACCACATACGACTCGACCATTGGAGCCCTCCTTCCTTTCCTCGGTACCTTAGGCCGTTTCTGCGCGTTGATTGATGTCGATTCCGTGCTTTTCGCAGCACGCAGCGGAACAGAAAACGGTGGTCGACTTGAGCGTGAGGTGCGGTGGACCGTACTGGTTAACGGTATAGCACTCCTGCCCTACGTTGACTCGTGCGCCACATTGCGCGCAGTGTACGTGGTCGAGCTTGTCTCGCGTCACGTGCCCGCGATCATCGCATCCGAGCGAATAGCTCCGCATTACGCCGGTAAGCCACCACGAAACCGGCTCCACGGTGAGTGTCGTTTTCGACCATTCGTCCAATGACAGAATATGGGTTGCCATGGAACCCTCCGAAATTGTCTGTGTTCTACCCCTATGGTACATCCGCTCTTCTGGAAACTGCAAATAAAAACCGGTCGCCTGAAGCGACCGGACTGCATGCTCCCTAGGAGGGCCTGGATGAAACGGCAATCGTTACCTTGAGTAACAGGTCGTCCGGCTTCTGGTAGTGGTCGGACTCCTCGAGCGCTCGCTGGAGCGCATCGAATGCGCGCCGAAGCGGAAGGTCGGGCTGCTCCCGTAAGATACGCTCTATCAGGGCGCCCATCTCTGCCTGCGTTTCGAATGCTTTTCCCGTGAGATCCTCCTCACGCGTTTTACGCATTACCTCTACTTCATTCTCTGCGCTGGTCACGACCTGGGATACCCGATCTCCCATGGCAGCGATCGCGCCATCAATATTCGTGAAGAACCGCTCGAGTTGTTCGAGAAATTTCTGGTTACCCCTGAACTCTGCGAGTTTGGACTGCAGGTCCGTGACTGAAACTCTGAAATCGAGGGTCCTTTCTTCCCTTTTGCTCAACGGCTTTTCATCTCCCATGAATCCTCCTGTTCTCTGTTGTGGTGTGAACTGCGATTACCATACTGCGTTCCCGATGGCCCCGTCAACCACCGATCGGTGTTCGCCTGTTCGTGCGAACAGGCGAACAGTCAGAAGTAGCGAGGGGGCAAGGTAAAACATGAAAAATGCCTGCGGCACCTCGGAGCAAGAAAAAGCCGGTCGCTTTAGGCGACCGGTCGGTGTCTTTTCGGCTTATTGAGCCAAGAACCCCAAGGCGGCAAGTCGTATGTCCTCGTGCGCGATCGCTTTGTGTAACGAAGCTACAAACGCCCCGTTGCCTTCTGAAACGAAATTCCCGACTGTCAGGATGGCCTCCTGCTGCAGGAGCTCCGGCGTGTGGCGACCCTTCATTGCGCGGGCATCGATAAAGAGCCTGGTCCCCGCCAAATGCGGCTGATTGCGAAAATCGATCCAAACACCCCTGAAGAGCGCCTCGACAAGATGCAGGTACGCATCAAGAAACTCAGGTGCGCTTACTTCAACGTTCAACCGTGCCCCAGAGACAAAGAGGGCGGCGAGGACGTTCTCGTCCGGACTCCCTTCGATGCAGTGGTAGGAATCACAGTTGATGCTGGCCTTGAACGCAGGAGAAATGGAAATGCGTGGGACCGCGAGCGCTGTGGTCATACGTGAACCTTTCGCTTGTGAATAGCTGGGCATATCATACCACCCAAACAGCGTGCCGTCAATCATGGAACCCGGAGAGAACTGTTCGCCTGTTCGCACGAACAGGCGAACAGTTAGAGGTGGCGCAAGGGTAACCACAAAAAGTAGCTGCGCCACCTCGGGGCAAGAAAAAACCGGTCGCTTCAGGCGACCGGTCGGTGTTATTCCATCCATCTCACGCCAGGGCTGAACTGGGAAACAAGGAGTCGCGCCTCCCACAACGTGATCTCGCTGCTCAGCGATTTCTCGAACATTGCATCGTTCCCCGAGATGAACCGTGCGACCGTAAGGATCGTCTTCCGTTCAAGGAGGTTCGGCACCTTTCGCTGCGCCATCCCACGCGCGTCTACGAATAGTTTCGTCCCGGCGAGCTGTGGGTGCACGCCAAAGTCGATACATATGCCGTCGTGCAGTATCTGCGCGAACTCGATGTATACATCGAGGAACTGCTTGGCGGTCATCCAAACATTCTCCGTACCCAGGAACACTAAGAGCGCGCAGAGAATATTCTCCTCGTCGCCACCATCGATACAGTGGTAGGTATCACGATCAACGCGAGCCTTCACTTCTGGCGTGATACGAATGAAGCACGGGACCTTCGGAGCCGCGGCCATTCATGAGCCTTTCGTTTGTGGATAACTGGCCGTACCATACCACCGGCGCATCACACCGTCAACCATAGGACCCTTTCACTGCGCGCCTGTCCGCCTTAGGCGGGAAAGGTTCCATGAGGGGGAGAGGAACTGGACATCTCGCGTGGCCTCTATAGTGCATCTCAATCATTCTCATATTCTTAAGAATATGAGAATGATTGGGGAAGGGAACGACCTGACGATGGATAAAAAAACAGCGGTCACGATGTGTGACCGCTTTCGACTGCTTGCTGATTCGCTGCGACGGCGTGCACCGGGCACTTCGGATCGGTCGACGCACGAACATTGAGCGACACACCGAGCCCGTTCCTGAAGTATGGGCACGAGCACCGCGGGTCCGGCAACCCGAATCCCCCACACCGCGCACATGGCTCATTGCTCCGCACCCGCACCGGAAACCCGCATTTCTGGCATATCTCAACCCTTTGTCCCATTCTCCCTCCGTATGTGAACTCCCCTCACTCTACTCCCCCTGTCTTGTGTGCGTCAAAACTGTTCGCCTGTTCGCACGAACAGGCGAACAGTCAGAGGTGGTGCGAGGGTAACCCCGAAAAGTGGCGAATGCCACCTCGGGGCAATAAAAAAACCGCCGTTCCTGTATTTGGAGCGGCGTTTATGCCGAATCTTTCACGAACAGGCGAAGGAGCTTTTCGATCGCACCTTCGTACTCGAAAAGGAGGTTTTTGATTCGCTTCTCGCCGTAATCGAGGATCTTCACCTCATCCCCGTTGAATGAGAAATTCTCCGGGTTATCGAACGTATGGCCACAGCGTACAAGCGCAGTTAGGAATTCTCCACGGCCTTCAAGCCCAAGAGCAGCGGAAAGTAGGTCGTCGAAGTCGAAGCTGAGCCTCCCCACACCGTTTTCTCTGCGGTAAACGTTTACGAGGATAAGCGGCAGGTAAAGGGTCGCGAGTAGCTTATGCTTTCGACGAGAGCGTGCCCGGAAGTAACATGTCACCTCGTGTACGTTTTCCAAAACGCCGCTAAAGACACAACGCCCGAGAAAGTGGAACACATGCCTGAAACGCTTCAAATATCCCATGCGCCTACCCTCACCATCGAGAAAAACTCTCCGGAATATCCTTCCATCTATCACCCAGGACAGCGCATTATGAAGGTCGACGAGGTAGAATTTGGGTATCTTCAAGACGAGCGGGCCAACAATCCAAACGTATCTGCGTTTCCCCTTTTTCCAGAGCATCGCATCCCCTCCTTGGTCTATGAAATTGGTAAACGATGCAATCTTTTCTGTCTTGGTTATAGAACAAAACGAAGGTAGGAGTCAATGGTTGTCGGCCCCGGACCTTTCGCGCGAAAGGCTCCATCGGGGCAACGGGAACTGTTCGCCTGTTCGCACGAACAGGCGAACAGTCAGAGGGGGCGAGGGTAATAAAAAACCGCCCTGACTGTCTGCCGGGCGGCGTACTGCTCACGCTTTCGCGTGGTACCTCGATCGAGCAACCTCAGAATATGTCCGCTTAGTGGCCGAAACCACTCCAGGAGTCAGCGGATCGTGCCGCGCTGGCCGGCACTCTCGCCATCACCCGCTTCTGACAGTCACATGGCCATTCGTGGGGTGCTGGCACCAGTGTGCCATACGTATTCCCCCTGTCAACTCTGGAACCTTTCGCGCTTGCGCAAAGCCAAAAACTATGATACAATGTCTATATGAGAGTTTGAGCCTTCTCTGAAAAAGGCGATCGACGGACACAGAGAGAAACTGTTCGTGCAGGCGCTACCGGATTCTCTTGAGATAGGAAAAGAGACTCCCCGATACCTCGACACATTGGACGGAAAACTCGAAGAGCCCTCGATCGGGCTCTTTTGCATTCATAGCGAACAGTCGAGGGTAGAGGAAGAGGGCGTGGCGAAACTGGTAGACGCATTAGGTTTGGAGCTTAACGTCAGAAATGACATGCGGGTTCGAGTCCCGTCGCCCTCACCCCCTGCCCTCGACTATCAACTACTATCTTTAGTATACCACATGGCTGTGCATAACCAGAGTATACTAATATAAACTTATTTTTCTGTCAATTATTTAGTTGTTAGGTTATTAATCTCTGTAATTAACCCTCTTGAAGACTCAGGTCACCTTTTTGCATCCTTGTGCCTGCATTAACCCTGGTTGGCTATTTTCGCTCATCCTCGAAGACGATCATTCCCTTGATTAAGTTTTTGAGCTGAGGGTTCATATGGGACCTAACATCGCCACGCAGTTCGCGACCGCGTCATCGCGAGTCGGAAAATATTCATTGAGGTGTTCCGCTCGCCAGCGCCAGGCCCCAACCGCTGTGCTATAGACCGCGTAAGAAAAACATTTCGGACTTTGCACTGAACCGAGCGGTTGGCTTTCTTTATCTGGTTTCTCGGCTGCAAAAAAGGAGGCGAGGGAGAGTACCAGGGTGAGAATCGCAACGGAAAGAATAATGAACGTAAGACGTGTTGTCTTCCTGGACTCTTCCATTAGACCATCAAGCCGGTCGTTCGTCCCTACCTGCTCTCCGTAATGTGTGGTCATGCTTTTGGTATAGCACTAATTCAAAAAATTCAAAAGTGGTCGCTTTTCAAAAACACTCGAAGATCAGGCTCCACCGACCTAGTTGTGGTCACAGAAATCTAGTCCCTTAGGTCCACGCGCGCTAACTTGAGTAATTCTTCTAGCCAATCAATTTGAGCCTCGATCATCGCACGATCCTCTCCGTTTGGTATATCGGCGGCGTCCGTCCATTGCCTTATGGCCAACGTGGCATTGCTTATCTGTCTATTTAGATCAGCCGCGTTTCGCGGCTTTTCCTCTGACCCAAAAAAATCAATCGAGGTCATTTCGTACTAAAAGATTCCCTCAAAGAAACTATCGAATCGGGCTTGATTGAAGAGGTAAAGCACAAGGAGAACGATGGCTACAACAAGCAAACCGACAATTTGCTCTGCTCTACTTGAGTTAAGAAGTGACCTAACCCTTGGGCCTTCTTCGGGGCCTCGCTCAGGCGCACCCAGAACAGCGGCCTCCTCTTTCTTCCCAAGCGCCGGTACTCGAGTGTTATCTTTTATGTCTTCCAGGAGATCGATGACGCGCTGCGTTTTCTGGTACCAAACAGAGAAGATTGCCATAAACACCACAGCCATAGCTACCCAAGTTCGTGGGTCTGAAATGATTTTCAAAAACTCCGCGATTTGATTAAGTTCCTGCATATTTTAATTATACTCCTCGTGCCAATAGTGACTCATATTCTGATCTTTTTTCCCGTGAGCTCGCGATAAAGTGAATCAGCTTTCCTCATGATAGATTTCAGTATTCTCGGCAATAATACCTCAACGAAAGAAAGGGAGATTACTACGTAAATAATGGTTAGAAAATTGTTTTTGAATATTACCACCAAGAACTCCGGCTTAAAATCGAGGATCGAGAACAGAAGATACAGGACCAGGTGTATGGAGCAGAAAAAAACAATTGCCCACGGAGAAGCCTTGTATCCAAGAATTTCTTTTCTTTCCGCTTCTTTGAATTTTCTTTCGTCGTCTGCGTCTCCATCGATACGATCTGGAAATACGATTCGGTTCCAGATGTTCATAGAAACTGTTGTGCCAGAGCTCACATATAACAACCAGGCAAGTATGTTCGAAAAGATTTTTACTAGTCCAGCAATTATGATATGCCAAAAAATCAGCTTAACCCGAAGCACAAATCCTCGTACTGGCTTCGTTGGCTTCTCATGTAATTCATTAATATACCTCAGGATATCTGATGCCCTATACTTACGCCCCGGCACTTTAAAGAAGAACTCTCTTGTTGCGGTGTTGTAAAAAAACTCATCTAACGATATGAGATCTATTGGGTCGAGTATGCCTTTAATTTTTTCATTACTTGACGATAGCAGAATGCCATCCTTGGTTTTCCTTCCGTAACTCGCGGTAATCGTTATTGGTTTAATTGGCCGGCTTTCTTCCAATTTTTTTTGGTCGATACTGACCTTAAACATTGAAACGTAGTTGTTTGGTCGATTTTTAAGAACACCAAACCCAAAACCGCCATCGACAAAATCGGCCGGCGCCAAAAAATCATCAAAGGGTAAATTGAATTGGTCTCTAAATTCTGGCAGCGATACTTTGCTCATATTCGAAATTAGACCACCATCTTCCCTTCTTTTCAATCCCCCACGAGAAGACGGCCATGTGGCGAGGAAAAGCTCTCGGAGCCTGGCGCGCTCGGTCCGCCACAGGCGGGCGCCAGGCGAGAGTGCAAAAGGCGCCTACCGCAGGAGTAGGCGCACTTTGGTTTTCCGAGGCACACGGCCGTCTTAGAGTATCCCCTCGTACTCCCGTATCGTCAGCTGCGACTCTATCTGCTTCATGGATTCCAACGCGACCGCAACAACGATGAGGAGCCCGGTACCGCCGATCGTGAGGGCCTGGATGCCCGTCACAGCCTGCGTGATGTGCGGGAGGACCGCGATGATACCGAGGAAGAGGGCGCCGAAGAGGGTCGTCCGGTTCACAGTGTGCGCGATGACGTCCGCCGTCGCCTGGCCCGGCCGGATACCCGGGATGAACCCGCCGCTCCGCTGGAGGTTCTTCGAGATCTCCTGTGGGTCGAAGGTGATGGCCGTGTAGAAATAGGTGAAGACGACGACGAGGACGAAGTAGACGGCACTGTAGATGAGCGCGTTATTGAACGCCGAACTCACCCATTCATTCAACTTCAGCGAGAGTTCCGGCGAGACGATAGAGACCGCCTGCGCGATGAACTGCGGGAAGAGGAGGAGCGAGATAGCGAAGATGATAGGGATGACGCCCGCCTGGTTCACCTTGAGCGGCAGGTAGGTCGATACCCCGCCGAACATCTTGTTGCCGCGCACCTGCTTCGCGTACGAGACCGGGATCTTCCGCTCCCCTTCGTTGATGAAGACGACCGCGGCGATGACGACGACCGAAAGGATGGCGAACGCGATGTAGGTCGGGATAACAGACGTCGAGAAGTTCAGCGCGCTCGCGATGACCTCCTGCGGGAGCTGGCTCACGATACCCGCGAAAATGAGGAGCGAAACACCGTTCCCGATCTTGTACTCGGAGAGTATCTCACCGATCCACATGAGGAACACACTGCCTGCCGTGATGATGATAACGTTCGTGAGGAGTGTGGCGAGGTCCATCCGCTCGATAGCACCGCGCGAAACGAGCAGGTTCAGGAACCCGTAGCCCTGCATGACCGCCAAGGGGACCGTGAGCCACCGTGAGATGCGATTGAACTTCGCCCGGCCCTCCGCGCCCTCCTCGTAGTACGCCTTCTTGAGGCTCGGGAAGATGATCGTGAGGAGCTGCATGATGATGGTCGCCGTGATGTAGGGACCGACACCGAGCATCATGATGGAAAGGTTCGAGAGCCCGCCGCCCGAGAAGAGGTTCAGGAAGCCGAAGAGTTGATTCGACGCAAAGAACTCCTGGAGTTTCAGGGGGTCGATACCGGGAATGGGGATGGCCGAAAGCAACCGGAACACGAAGAGCCACAGGAGCACCATGAGGACCTTCTTCCGGAGGTCGGGAATCTTGAAAATTTGGAGTATCTTATTCATCCCGATAATTCAAAATGAAAATCTCAAAATGGAAAATGACGACGCAAAATTCAGAATTTTGAACTTTGAGATTTCCACTTTACACTACTCTACCTTCCCGCCCGCCTTCACGATCTTCGCGCGTGCCTGCTTCGAGACCGGGATGCCCTTCACCGTGACCGCTACCGTTATCTCGCCGTCGCCCAAGACCTTCACAAGGTCGGTGATGCTGCGAACGATGCGCTTCTCGAGGAGTGCCTCCTTGGTAATAGTACCACCTCCGAGCAGCTTCACGAATGCCGCGAGGTCGCGCACATTCAGGACGTTCGTGTACCCGCGACGCGATTTGTTGCGATGCCCACGGAGCTTCGGGAACTTCAGGACGATATCGCGCTCTGCCGGGCGAATACGGTGGCCGGAACGCTTCCGCTGACCCTTTTCGCCGCTGCCGGAATACGTACCGCGCTTACCGCCACGGCCGATCCGCTTCGTCGGCTTCCGCTTCAGTCGCTGTGTGAGTGAGTGTATTTGCATGAAATTAGAGCGTGGTTGAAACGGACATGATGCTCTCGGTCGGCGGCACGGGCTTCTTCACCTTGTCGGCGATGCCCTTGAGCTTCTTCAATGCTTCGATGGTCGCCATTGCGTTCGCGATCTTGTTCTTCGTGGTACCCATGATCTTCGCCGAGACGTCCTTCACGCCGACGAGGTCGAGGACGGTCCGGCACGCACTTCCCGCGATGAGACCGTGGCCCGGGGCTGCCGGCTTCACACGGACGCGCGCTGCGCCGTACTTTGCTTCGACATCAAATGCGATGGTCCGGTTGTCCTTCAGGGGAATGGTCACCATGGTCTTTTCCGCCTGCCGCTTCGCCTTCTCGACAGAGGAAACGAAATCCAGACCCTTCGCGACGCCGAGGCCCACTTTCCCGTTACGGCTCCCGATGACGACCGCTGCACGGAAGCTGAACCGCTTCCCACCGGCCATGACACGGGTCACGCGGCGTACCTCGAGTACTTTCTCCGCGTATTCGCTGATGCGGCGCGGCTTCGAAAAGCGCGACTGACCGGGACGCTGACGTCCCCCCATGCCTCCTCCCGGCCGCGAATTTTGATTCATTGAGAATGCCATAGTGTTTTAGAAAACGAGCCCACCTTTGCGCGCCGCTTCCGCGAGCGCTTTGATCCGACCGTGATACTTGTAGGAGCCGCGATCCATGACCACCGTCTTCACGCCGTTTTTGAGGGCCCGCTCTGCCAGGAGCTTCCCGACCGCCGCGGAGAGGTTCACTTTCGTCCCCTTCTCCTTCACTTCGCGCGATGATGCCTGCGCGAGGGTCTTTCCCGTCACGTCATTCACAACCTGCGCATACGTGAATGCATTACTCCGGAACACGGTGAGGCGAGGGCGGAGGGCCGAACCGCGCATTTGCGCTCGGATGCGCCGCTGGCGGCGGAGTCGTGCAACACGAATTTGTGTGACTTGTTTCATGGTGGTTTATTTGGCGCCTCCGGTCGATGCGGCGGCCTTCTTGCCGGCTTTCCGGCGGACGACCTCGGTGGAGTAGTGGAAGCCCTTCCCCTTGTACGGTTCCGGCTTCTTCATACCACGGATCTCGGCGGCGACCTGCCCGACGAGCGCCTTATCGAATCCCTTGATGGTGAGGATGGAGTTCTTCTCGACCTCGAACGCGATGCCTTCCGTTGCCGGATACTTCACGGGGTGCGAGAACCCGAGGTTCAGTGAGAGCCCTTCGCCCTCCTTCGTGACACGGTACCCGACGCCTTCGAGCACGAGCGTCTTCTGGAAACCGGTCGTGAGACCGAGGATGGCGTTCTGGACGAGCGCACGGACCGTCCCCCAGTTCGAGCGGGCCTGCTTGCCCGATGCGGCGAGGGTGAACGTGAGCACGGAATCGGCAAACACGGCTTTCACCCCGCGCGGTACCGCAACGAGGAGTTTTCCCTTCGGACCCGCCACGGTGATCTCGTGGTCGCTCACGGTGAGCGTCACGCCAGCGGGAACGGTGATTGGTTGTTTGCCGATCTTGCTCATAGGGGTATTACCAGATCTTGAAAAGCATCTGTCCGCCGACCTTCTCTTTCTTCGCTTCGTTCGCTGCCTTGATACCGTTCGGCGTCGAGAGGACCACGAGTCCGAACCCGCTCTTGAAGGGCTTCAACGTCCGATACCCTTTGTAGGTCCGCGTGGATGGCTTCGAGAGGAACGCGACCTCGTGAATGGGCCGCTGCATGTTCGGCTCTATCTCGATGACGCGCTTCGGCGCCCGCCCCTTCACCTCGAGACGCGAGATGAAACCGTAGCGCTTCAAGACCTCCGCAACCGCGTAGTCCATGGTCGAGTGCGGGACCTTGATGACCGCTTTGCCGGCCTGCTCCGCGTTCTTGATGTTGATGAGAAGGTTTATATACATATTACCAGGATGCTTTCGTTACTCCGGGTATCTGGCCGGCGCTCGCGAGCTCACGGAAGCAAATGCGGCAAAGGTTGAAATCGCGGAGGTACCCGCGCTTTCGCCCACACCGGAAACACCGGCGCACGATCCGCGACGAGAACTTCGGTTTCTTTTTTGCCCGTGCTATGACTGATGTTTTTGCCATGTGTTAGCGAGCCCCTGCCTTCTTTGGTTCAGAGTTCCTCAATGGTAACCCAATCGACCGATAAAAATCAATTGCAGCGTCACGATTTCGGTCTCGGGGAACGATGGTCACCTGGACGCCGAACATCACCCGGACCTTCTCGGGATCCACTTCGGCGAACACGACGTGCTCGCGGAAACCGATGTTCAGGTTGCCGTGCTGGTCAACGATCGCGGTATCGAGTCCACGGAAGTCCTTCACCCGCGGGAGCACGACGCCAATGACCTTCGTCAAGAAATCCGCCATGCGCCGCTGCCGGAGCGTGACCTGGAGTCCAACGACATCGCCTTCGCGCGTCTTGAAGCTCGCCACGGACTGCTTCGCGGGCCGACGTGATGGCTTCTGCCCGGTGATGAGCGCGATGTCGCGTTCGATATCGGGGAGTACCTTGTCGTCGAACTGCGCCATGTTCCGGAGCTTTCCGACGCCGACCGAAACCACGACCTTCTCGAATTTCGTGAGGTCGACGGGGAGTGGCTTTGTGTGTGTGGTCGTCATAGGTCTAGATGGATGCATTACACTTCTTGCAGAATCGGATGCGAATACCCTTCTCGCGGCGGACGCCGACGCGTGTCGCCTTGCTACACGAGGGGCACACGAGCGCAACGTTCGAAATGCGGACGGGGCGCGGTACCTGCACGGTCTCCCCTTTCTCGCCCTGCTTGCGCGGCTTCACGTGCTTCTTGAAAAGGTTGAGGTTCTCGAGTGTCACACGCTCTCCCTTCGGGTCCGCGTGTTGCACCTTGCCGATCTTCCCATGGTCCTTTCCGAGCAGGATCTTCACGGTATCGCCTTTTTTTATCTTCATGGTATTCATGGTGGTTAGACGAGCTCCTCGGCGAGCGACACGATAGTGTCGTACCCGAGCTCTTTTATCTCGCGCGGAATGGGGCCGAAGATACGCGTTGCGCGAGGCTCTTTCTTGTCGACCAAGACGACCGCGTTGTCATCGAAGCGAACATAGGAACCATCGGCGCGGCGGAGCGGTGCGTGTTGGCGTACCACGAGCGCGCGGACGATGTCCTTCTTCTTCACCTGTTTGCGTGGCTCCGCGACCTGTACGGACGCGATGATGATATCGCCGATGCCGGCGTACCGTCGTTTGCTGCCGCCGAGGATGCGAAAACACCGGACGGACTTCGCTCCGCTGTTATCGGCAACCCGTAGAATTGAACGTTCTTGGATCATAGTGGTGTTCTTATTTTGTGGCGGCTATCCTGCCGATGATGGTCCATCGCTTCGTCTTCGAGAGCGGGCGTCCTTCCTGGATGATGACCGCATCGCCGGTCTTGTACTCGTTCGCCTCATCGTGCGCTTTGAAACGGCTCGTGACCGTGTAGTACTTGTGGTACCGCGGGTGCTTTGTGAGACGCTCCACCGCAACGACGCGCGTTTTGAGCATTTTGTCCGAGACGACTGTTCCTTTGAGTTTTCGCATGTTAGTGGGTGTTCTTTTTTGCGGCCGTTATGAGTGTGAAAAGCTGGGCGATGGACTTCCGGATGACGCGCATCTCCTTGATGTTCTGCACCTTCCCGGCAGCGAGATCGAACTGCAGGCTCCGGAGACGCACCTGCGCCTCGGTGACCGCTTTCTCGAGCTCCGCGAGCGGCTTTGCTTTTGTTTCGATGAAATCTTTCCGTTTCATGGTATTAAACGCGTTTGATGAGTCTCGTTTTGACCGGCAGCTTGTGTCCCGCTTTCCTGAACGCTTCGCGCGCGAGCTTCTCATCGACACCGTCGATCTCGAAGAGGACGCGGCCCGGCTTCACCGGCGCAACGAAGTAGGCGACCTCACCCTTACCGCCTCCCAGGGTCACCTCGGGCGGGAGCTTGGTGATGGGCTTGTCGGGGAAGATGCGTATCCACACGCGTCCGGCACGTTCCATGGTGTGCGTGATGGTCTTTCGGGCTGCTTCGATCTGGTTCGCGGTTATCCAAAATGCTTCGAGCGACTGAAGGCCGTAGCGGCCGTAGCTCACCGAGAGACCACGTGTCTCAACGAGGCGCCGACGTGAGCGTCCCTTCTGCTGCTTTCGGAATTTTTGTTTCTTTGGCTGAAGCATGGTCCTGTGTTACTGTCGTGCGTTCGTCGCGGGTTTCGCCTTCGACTTATCCTCGAATATCTCACCTTTGTATATCCATACTTTGATTCCCACGGTCCCGTACGAGTTGAACGCCGTCGCCGTGCCGTAATCGATGTTCGCGCGGAGCGTTTGGAGGGGCATCGTGCCCTTCGCCTGGAAGTCGTGCCGCGAGATCTCCGCGCCGTTCAACCGGCCGGACATCTTCACTTTCGCTCCCTTCACGCCATGGTTCTGCATCATGCTCTCGATGGCGCGCTTCATCACCTTGCGGTACGGCTGGCGCTTCTCCACATCGAATGCGATCTGCTGGGCGATGACCTGCGCCGAGACGTCCGTGCGCTTCAGTTCCTCGACCGAGAGGTTCAGGTTCACGGGGCCCGTTACGGTGTTCTTTGCGCGCAGTTTCTTCACACACTTCACGACGTGGTCCTTCAGTTCTTCAATACCCTTTCCACCGCGACCGATAATGAGACCGGGGCGGCTGGCATTGATGGTGACACGGATCGCATTGTTCGTCCGTTCGATGACGACCGAGGCGATGCCTGCCGGGAGGATCTTCTCCAGGACCGCTTCACGGATGGCGTGATCCTCCTCGAGGAAGAACCGCATTGATTTCTTGTAGAACCAGCGGCTTGACCACGGGACATTGATCCCGAGACGGAACGTATGTGGGTTTATCTTTTGTGCCATGGTTAGATCGATTTACGACGGAACACTCGCTTCGTGAAGCCTGCCTTCGGCGTCTCCGGTGCCGCTTTTTCGGCAGCCGTCGGCGCGTGCTTCTCGTGTTCTGCTTCGTCGTGTTCGTGTTTCTTCTTCCCGCCCTTCGTGGTCTCGGCTTTCTTCTTCGGCTTCGGGAGGATGGTGAACTTCGCTACCTTCGCCTCGTCGTAAACGCCGAGAACGATGGTGACGTGACTCGTCTTCTTCTCGATGGTCGAGGCGGACCCACGAGCGCGTGGCATCCAGCGCTTCTGCTTCGGTCCTTGGTTCACGAAAACCTCCTTCACGTAGAGTTTCGTTGGTTCAAGCTTGAAATTGTGCACCGCGTTCGCAACGGCAGCGCGCAAGAGCTTCAAGAGCGGTTCACCGGGGCGGCGTGGCGAGAGGAAGAGACGGGACTCCGCTTCGTTCACCGTGAGACCGCGAACGAGGTCGGCAACGATACGCGCCTTCCGGGGCGGTATCTTCAGGTATTTCACGTGTGCGGTAACGGTCTGTGTCATATTACTTCTTTGCGGCTGGTGCCGGTGTTGCTACCTTCTGTTCGATGTCCTTCTGCATCTTGCCGCCGTGTTTCACGAACTTCCGGGTCGGCGAGAACTCACCGAGGCGATGCCCCACCATGTCCTCGTTCACGGAAACCTCGATGAATGCCTTCCCGTTGTGAACGGCGAATACGAACCCCACCATTTCGGGCGAGATCTCGCATGCGCGCGACCAGGTCTTCACGGGGGTCTTATCCCCCTGCTTCAACTTGGCTATCTTTTTGAGGACGTTCGGGTCTACCCAGGGTCCCTTTTTTGAGCTTCGTGACATGGTGTTTTATGAGCGCCGACGAACAATGAGCGCATTCGACCACTTCTTCTTCGGGCGCGTCTTATGACCGCCTGTTATCTTACCCCACTTGGTCTTCGGGCGTCGAGTACCGCGCTGCGTGCGGCCTTCTCCGCCACCGTATGGATGGTCACGTGGGTTCATCACCTTGCCGCGGACGGTCGGACGAATACCGAGCCACCGCGAGCGGCCTGCCTTTCCGAGTATCTCGAGGTTATGGTCCTGGTTCGATACCTGCCCGATGGATGCGTAGCACTCCCACGAGACCTTCCGGACCTCGCCGGACGCCATCTTGAGGTGCGTGAATCCGTCCTCGTTCGCGAGTATCTGCACGGACGAACCGGCGGAGCGGGCGAGCTGCCCACCGCCACCCGGGAGGAATTCGGCATTGTGGACGAACGAACCGACCGGGATACGCTTCAACTGCGTGCGATTCCCGAGCGTGAGCGGCGCGTCCGGCGACGTGAGTACGGTGCTGCCGACCGCGAGCCCCTGCGGCGCAAGGATGTAGCGACGCTCGCCGTCCGGATAGATCACGAGCGCGATGAACGCGGTGCGATACGGATCGTACTCGATGGTCTCAACGCGCCCGGGGATGTTCACTTTGTCCATCCGGAAATCAACGGAGCGGTAGACGATGGTATTGCCCGCACCCTGATGGCGCATCGTGATGCGTCCCTGGTTGTTCCGTCCCGCATTCTTCTTCAACCGCTGCGTGAGCGGCTTGTGGCGTTTTGAGCCCGAGAGAACGGTGTAATCGACGACCGAGTAGTGGCGTCGTGAGGGCGTGGTTGGTTTGTAATTCTTCATTGCCATAGGTCGGTTATATGATCTCTATTTTTTGCCCGGCCTTCACCGTGACGATGGCCTTTTTCATGCGCGGGTGCTTCCCGACGACATTCCGCCACCGCTTCTGCTTCCCCGGTTCGCGGACGATATTCACGGACTCGACGGTCACTTTGTACTGGTCCTGAATGGCTTCGCGCACAAGGTTCTTGTTCGCGTCATCGTGAACGACGAATATGTACTGGTTCCGCGTCACACCGAGAACGTGCGCCTTCTCGCTCATATGTGGACGAACGAGAACCCCGAGCACAACATGGTGCGGGTTCGCGTGGGCGCTCCGAGGGGCTGCCGGTTCCGCGATCGCGGGTGCGGCTGCCTTTTTCGTGGTCTTCGGTTTCTTTGAAAGGATTCCCATGGTGGTTATTTCTTTTTCGCGGATTTCGCGAGCACCTCGATAGTGGACTGCTCGATGATCATGTTCCGGTGCGCGAGTGAATCGTAGAGGTTCAAGCTCACCGCTTCGACGACGTCGCTCTTCGGCAGGTTCCGCCCGGAGCGGAACGCGTTCGCGTTCCCGTGCGAAACGACGCAGAGTACGTTCTCCGCTTTCGTGAACAATCGCTTGACGATACCCGCCATGGTCTTCGTTTTATGATCGGGCAATGTCAAATGATCGACCACCTTCACTTCTCCATCCGCATACTTCTTCGAGAGCGTCGAAAGGAGCGCTGCGCGACGCATCTTCGTGTTTATCTTCTTCGTAAAATCGCGGTCCTTCCGCGGACCGAACGTGATACCACCACCCGACCAGAGCGGGGAGCGGGACGAACCGTGCCGCGAACGGCCGGTATGCTTCTGCGCCCACGGCTTCTTTCCACCACCGGAGACCTCGCTGCGGTCCTTCGTGTGCGCGAGCGGTGCGCGACGATTACCGAGCTGTGCGACGTACGCCTGGTGCACGAGATCCGGATTCCACTTCGCATCGAACACACCCGCCGGAACGGTTATCGTCCCCGCTTCTTTCCCCTCTTGGTTGTAGATGGTGATGGTCATGGGAATTACGGAATACGAAGTTCAACGACCGTGCCGCGCATCCCCGGGACGGCGCCCTTCACGGACACGAACTTGGTTTCGGCATCCACGTCGATGACCGGAATGTTGCGGAGCGTGATACGGTCCAAACCCATGTGGCCGGCCATGCGGCGTCCCTTGATGACGCGCTGCGGTGCCGTACTCCCGATGGAACCCGGTGCGCGGAGACGGTTCTTCTGACCGTGCGTCTGCGGACCGCCATGGAAACCATGCCGCTTCACCACACCCTGGTGTCCTTTTCCCTTTGAGAGACCGCTCAAACCGACCGTATCCCCTTCCTTCAGTGCATCGAAGAGGGGCTTTTCGGCGTCGGTCCCGGCAAAACGAACGACGGTCACCGCGATGGCCTTATCGTTCTTCCACACCTGGGTCATATTCACTTTTTTGACATGTATCTTCTGCATGCTGTGAAAAAAGGATACAAAACAACAGGGTAAAGCCCTGTTGTTTTTTATCACATTCAGTGCGGCTAAACCCACTCAATCCTAGCGTATTCAGCCGTTTCCTGTCAATGTGTTCGGGGGTCGGAGGGGCGCTTAGCCCATCTTGATCTCGACATCAACGCCAGCCGGAAGATTCAAGTCAGTGAGTGACTCGATGATCTTTTGCTGGGGATTCAGAATATCGACCAGTCGCTTGTGGACCCGCATCTCGAACGCCTCGCCCGATTTCTTGTGGACGAAGGTCGACCGATTCACGGAGTAGCGCTTGAACTCCGTCGGAAGCGGAATGGGGCCAACGACATCACCACCGTGGCGTTTGATGGCCTCGATGATCTGCCGCACGGAGCTGTCGATAAGCTTCGCGTCATAGGACTTGATGCGAAGCCGCAGTCGTTCTTTTTGAAGTTGCTCTTCTTTTTTTACCATGGGCATTAACAAACAGTGGACGAACGCTTTCGCATCCTGTCCTTACTTTTGGATCTTCGTCACCGCTCCCGCGCCGACGGTCTTTCCACCCTCGCGGATGGCGAACCGCTGTTTCTCTTCGAGAGCAACGGGCGCAATGAGTTTCACGGTGATGGACACGGTATCACCCGGCATGACCATCTCGGTCCCCTCCGGAAGGATGACCTCCCCGGTGACGTCGGTCGTGCGGATGTAGAACTGCGGTTTGTATCCCTTGAAGAACGGCGTGTGGCGTCCACCCTCGTCCTTCGAGAGCACGTACACTTCCGCTTCGAATTCGGTGTGCGGCGTAACGGAACCGGGCTTCGCGAGAACCTGCCCGCGCTCGACATCCTCTTTCTTCAAGCCACGAAGGAGAATACCGACGTTATCACCGGCATTGGAGCTTTCGAGTGTCTTCTGGAACATCTCGAGGCCAGTCACCACCGTCTTCTGAGTTGGGCGGAGACCAATGACCTCGACCTCTTCGTTCACTTTGATCGTACCGCGATCGACGCGGCCGGTCACAACGGTACCACGGCCTTCAATGGAGAAGATATCCTCGATAGCCATAAGGAACGGCTTGTCGGTCTCACGGACCGGATCAGGAATGAAGTCGTCGAGTGCCTTCACGAGCTCAACGATCGGAGCATTCGCCGGATCATCCAAGGCCTTCGTCTCGAGTGCCTTCAGCGCCGACCCGCGGATGACCGGGGTATTGTCGCCGTCGAAGTGGTACTTCTTCAGGAGCTCGCGAACCTCGGATTCAACGAGGTCGATGAGTTCCTTGTCGTCCACCATGTCGCACTTGTTCAAGAAAACAACGATGCTCGGCACGCCAACCTGGTACGCGAGCAAGATGTGCTCACGCGTCTGCGGCATCGGGCCGTCGGTCGCGGAAACCACGAGAACGGCGCCATCCATCTGGGCGGCACCCGTGATCATGTTCTTGATGTAATCAGCGTGGCCAGGCGCATCGATGTGCGCGTAGTGACGCTTATCGGACTCGTACTCCGAGTGGTGAAGAGCGATGGTGATACCACGCGCCTTCTCCTCCGGGGCGTTGTCGATCTGATCGACGCCCTCCTCCTTCTTCGCGAGACCTTTCATGAGCTGGACGTGCGTAATGGCCGCGGTCAGGGTCGTCTTTCCGTGGTCGACGTGCCCGATCGTACCCACATTCACGTGCGGCTTTGTCCTCTGAAACTTTTCTTTCTCTGCCATAAAATGTGTTTTGCGCTCTGTTGGCTGTCGCCAAGCCGGTTTCTCCGGTCTCGGCAGCAAACAACAGTGCACTTGTACTTAAGTGTTTTTTGTTTGTTCGACCTGTTTTATTATGGTCTAATCTTCTCCGAAACCGTGCGGAATGTCAAGCCCAGCCTCCCGGATGTGGATAAGTCCCCTTCACTGGGATACGAACACGTTCTCCGGGACCTCCGTCCACCCCGAAAAGGTCTGGACCGAGTCGCCGCGGACGATACTCGTCGTGTACGTTTGGGGCGGAAACGCAGGGTCCCCGTACTGGCCGACAACCTCGCGCCAGCGCGCCTCTGTCCATGGCTCATCCTGAAGCGTTGCAGTGTACGTGAACGCATCGACGCCATTGGACCTTACAACCGCGACCGCAGATACGTGCCCGTCCTCGAATCGAACGAGGAGGTTCCCCTTCCCGATGAACTGGATATCGGTGGGGCGCCACGCAGTTGCACCGAGTGTCGGAGAGAGCGTGATGGATTTCTGGAGTACATCCCACTCAGCAACGACACGTGCGATGGTTGCTGTGGTGTCGAGTTGCATGACACGCGCATCAGGAATCGCCGGAGGAACGAGTGGCTCGGGTAGTGCGATCTCGGGTACATGACAAAAAAACGCGAAGGGTGACGAGGTTGGGAGAAGGCACGAAACACCATACCCAATAAGCACGAGCGTTAAGAGCGCCGCGACAGAGACGCCAACCACCACAAGCATGCGTCCATTTTTAGTGGACACGTTATCGTGGAATGAATTTGAGGGTCGCGAGAACGCCATCAAGGTTGGTTCCCTTTATAGACGAGATGACAATGGTTCGCAGTCCAGACGGCAAAATGATAGTTTGATCGGTCTGTCCAACCGGAGAATCATAAAGGAATTCCTTTCCAACGACACCACTGAAAGAGATGCTCTTTTCATGCAATGCCAAGCGGTCCATAAGCCCCTGTCCCACAAGGACGCTGTTACGTTCCGCTTTTTGAGCGACGACATTCGCATATGGCTCATTGAGCAACTGAACCCTGAGTGTCGGCGAGAATGACGTTGCCTTAACAATAATCGTGCCTGAGGCTATATCGTTCTCAAACATCCACCCCGAGGGGTATTGAAATTCGAATCCGTATTCCGTATTCCGGTACGCTTTCCATAACGCGGCATTGTCGGTTGGTGTTGAAGAGACGATGGGAGGGAAAGGATTCCCCACGATAGGCGGCCGAGATACCGCTCCTTCAGGACGCATTGGAGCGAACGCAGGTTCCGCATCCGTATTCATGAACGCGAAGTACCCGACTCCGCCAGCGGCGACCAGGGCAACGAGAACCACGAGCAGGATGGGTACTGCTCCGCGCCTGTTGTTCATGAATATAGTATATAACAAAAACGCCCCGGCATCTGCCGGGGCGTTTTGAATAGCGAAGGTTACTTCTTCTTTCCTTCAATAATAAGTTGAGCCACGTTACTCGGGACTTCCTCATAGCTCGAGAATTCCATGGTGAACGAACCGCGGCCCTGCGTTGCCGAGCGGAGGTTCGTCACATAACCGAACATCTCTGCCATCGGGACCATTGCATCGACGATACGTGCGGTGCCGCGCTCGCCCATTTCCGTGATGCGTCCGCGACGCGAGGAGAGGTCGCCGGTCACGTCGCCGAGGAAGTTCGCGGGGACCACAACCTGCACCTTCATGATAGGTTCGAGGAGGATGAGCTTCGCCTGCGTGGTCGCTGCGTGGAGCGCCATCGATGCCGCTATCTTGAACGCCATTTCGGAGGAGTCGACATCGTGGTAGGAACCGTCGAAGACGGTGACCTGGAGGTCGACGAGCGGAAATCCGGCGAGGATACCCTTCGTGAGGGATTCGATGACACCTTTCTCGACGGCAGGAACGAATTCGCGCGGGATGACACCGCCCTTGATCTCGTCGAGGAACTCGAAGCCCTTGCCTCGTTCCATCGGCTCAACCTTCAGCCAGACGTGACCGTACTGACCACGACCGCCGGACTGCTTGATGTACTTCCCTTCGCCTTCCGCAGAGCCTTTGATGGTCTCCTTGTACGCGACCTGCGGGCGACCGACGTTCGCTTCGACGCCGAACTCGCGCTTCATTCGCTCAACGAGCACTTCGAGGTGGAGCTCACCCATACCGGCGATGAGCGTTTCCCCGGTGTCGGCGTTACCGGAAACACGGAACGTCGGGTCCTCTTCGGCGAGACGGTGGAGCGCGATACCCATCTTCTCTTGGTCGGCTTTCGTCTTCGGTTCGATACGGATGGAAATGACCGGCTCGGGGAAGATGATCCTCTCGAGGATGAGCGGATGCTCCGGATCGACGAGCGAATCCCCTGTCGTGGTGTTCTTGAGTCCGACGAGCGCACCGAGGTCACCCGCATTGATCTCCTCCGCCTCTTCGCGATGGTTCGCGTGCATGCGGACGATACGACCAACACGCTCCTGTTCGTTCTTCGTTGCGTTCAGAATGTAGCTCCCGCGCTTCAGCGTGCCCGAGTAGACGCGGAAGTACGTGAGCGAACCGACGAACGGGTCGGCGGCTATCTTGAATGCGAGTGCCGAGAGCGGCGCATTGTCGTCGGGGCTTCGCGTCTCCTCTACGTGCGAGGTCGGGTTCAAACCCTTCACCGGCGGCACGTCGAGTGGCGACGGCAGGTAGTCGATGACCGCATCGAGCATCAGCTGAACACCCTTATTCTTGAGTGCAGAGCCCGTGAGGACCGGGATGATCTTGATAGCGAGCGTTGCGGCGCGGAGCGCTTTCTTGAGTTCCGGCACGCTCGGCTCTTTCCCTTCGAGGTACGCGTGGAGGAGCACATCATCGGTCTCCGCGATCTTCTCGATGAGCTCGTGACGCTTTTTCGCGACGATATCCTTCAGGTCCGCGGGGATCTCGATCTCAACGATCTTCTCGCCACGCTCGCCCTCGAAGCCGTACGCCTTCATGAGGAGGAGGTCGACGACACCCTTGAAGTTCTCCTCGGTCCCGATGGGCCACTGGAGCGCGATAGCGTTCGGGGTCAATCGTTCGATGATGGAATTGAAGCTCTTCTCGAAGTTCGCGCCCATACGGTCGAGTTTATTGATGAAACAGACGCGCGGCACGTTGTACTCATCCGCGTACCGCCAGTTCGTCTCGGACTGCGGCTCAACGCCGGCGACGCCGTCGAATACGACGACCGCGCCATCGAGCACACGGAGCGAACGCTTCACCTCGACGGTGAAGTCGATGTGTCCGGGGGTATCAATGAGGTTGATGCGGTGTTCGTTCGCATTGCCGCGCTCGCGATCCGTGACGTGCGTCTGGGTCCAGAAACACGTGGTGGCGGCGGAAGTGATGGTGATGCCGCGCTCTCGCTCCTGGTCCATCCAGTCCATGATGGCCTCGCCCTCGTGCACTTCACCGATCTTGTGGCTGATGCCGGTATAGAAAAGGACGCGCTCGGAAACCGTGGTCTTCCCTGCGTCGATATGGGCAACGATTCCAATATCGCGCACTCGCTCCATGGGGTATTGACGTGGCATATGATTTCGTATTATAACTTCATTCAGTAATTCACGAACGACTCACTCTCTCGGGGTTCGAATGGACAGGACACTCACTATCGCTAGCATCGCGCTCGCACTCTACCTCATCTACTTCCTCATTCACTTCATGCTTCATCCGATCAAATTCCGGAAGGCACGGAAGATTGGATGTTGGACGTTCGACATCGTCGTCCTGGCTATCGTATCTACCGTGGCAGTGGTTGTCTCGTTTACCGACTGGTGAGACGCGCTCTCTCAGCAATCAAATCGGCTCTCTATGAGCCGATTTTTATTTCCATCGGCTGGCCCTTACCGTATGAGCGACGCGAACGCTCGGTTCGCCTCCGCCATCCGGTGCATATCCAGCTTCTTCTTGATGGCCGCTCCTTCGCCCTTCGCTGCGCCAATGATCTCCTCGGCGAGCTTCACGGCAATGGGCTTCCCCTTCTTCGCACGCGCCGCGGCGATGAGCCAGTGCGTTGCGAGGAAGAACTTCCGTTCGGGCCGTATCTCACGCGGGATCTGGTAGTTCGCACCACCGACGCGCCGTGAGGTCACCTCAACGAGCGGCATCGCGTTCTCGAGTGCCTTCTCGAAGACCTTCACTGGGTCTTCCTTCGTCACCTTCGCCACCTCATCGAGCGCTGCGTAAAAAACCTTCTCGGCCGTGGCCTTCCGCCCTTCGGTCATGAGGTAGTTAATGAAGCGCCCCATGTCCACACGGCTGTGGAGGTAGTCGCCTTTCCGTTCCGGTTTCTTGAAGTAACCCTTTTTGCGCATAGTTTCGTGTGTGTTTGTTTACTTTTCCTTCGCACGCTTCGCTCCGTACTTCGAGCGCTGCTGATGACGGTCGTTCACGCCCTGCGTATCCAGAACACCACGGACGATGTGGTAGCGAACACCCGGAAGGTCCTTCACGCGACCGCCGCGGATCATGACCACGGAGTGCTCCTGCAGGTTGTGTCCTTCACCCGGGATGTACGCGGTGACCTCCATGCCGTTCGTGAGCCGCACGCGAGCCACCTTTCGGAGCGCGGAGTTCGGCTTCTTCGGCGTCGTCGTGAACACCTTGAGACACACACCCCGTTTGAACGGCGACGGCGACGTGACCGGACGGTTCTTTCGATAGTTGAAGAACGTTAAAAGAGCGGGCGTCTTTTTTTTCATAGACGTCCGCGAACGGCCTTGCTTGATAAGCTGTCCTACAGTAGGCATGTGCTAGTGAAAACGATGTTAAGTATACCGACAGGCGGGTTTTTGTCAATTAGTCTCTACGCTCTCTATACTCCCCCCCTAAACCAGACGCTCTGGTCGGGCGACAACCGAAGGTTGTCTAGCCAACGAGTAGCATAAAAAGCCCCGAGATGAGCGGACCAATGAACGGCGCACCCATCGCGATGTAGAAGATGAGAATGAAGAACCCGTACCGTTCGAGCGCGGCGTACGCACCGGCCGCGGCCCGCGGAATGAACGCGGCGAGTATCTTTGAGCCATCGAGCGGCGGAATGGGGACCAGGTTGAAGATAGCGAGCGACACGTTCACAAGCACGATGAGCGCAGCGAGATTCACAAAGAGCGCGCCCGATACACCGGGAATACCGACCCCAACACCGAGCCGAACGAGCAGTCCGAATATGAGCGCGATAACGAGGTTCGAGACCGGGCCCGCTGCAGCGATGAGCGCAGCGTCGCGCACCGGCCGCTTCAGGTTCATTGGATTGTACGGTACCGGCTTCGCCCACCCGAACACGAACCCGCCGGGGACGAGCGAGAGGAGGAGCGGAAGGATAATGGAACCGAACGGATCGATGTGCTTCAGTGGGTTCAGTGTGAGCCGACCGAGGAGACGGGCCGTCGGGTCACCGAGTCGTTCCGCAACGAATCCGTGCGACACCTCGTGGATGATGACGGAGAAGACGAGAACGACGATTTGGAAAACGAAAAATATGGGGTCCATCAAAGTAAATTTAAAATGTAAATCTCAAAATGAAAAATGCAGGAACACACATCTCGCACCTTGCAGTCGCAGTTTTGTATCACGATTTCCCGCTTATGATATACTAATTGAAAGTCACACGCTACACACTCATGGAACGAAACAGCATTGCCGTCTACGTTGTCATTCTCGTGTTCGCGCTCCTCGTCCTTGCGGGATTCTACCTCGTCTTCGACAAGATGAGCACGCTGAAGGACGGTACAAGCGACCTTGAGCTCCAAGTGAAGGTCCTTGAGCTTCGGCTGCAAGCAGCGACCACGACGCCCGCCGCGACGCCGATAGAACCGACGACTCCTCCGGCACCGACCTCCACTCCCGTCGATACGACGCCGACCATTCAGACCGCTATCATTTTCAACGCCACCTCCGGTCCGGCGCTCCAACCACAGACCAAGCTCACCGTTCAGGTGGAGCGCGTCACCCGAACGGCCGACGGCTCACTCACGCTCTCTGTGAAGGTCTTCGCCGGTGAGGCAACGAGTTACAGCGCATTCGATCCGAAGGAGGTATTCGAGATCATGAACCTCGAGGGCGACGACACGAAAGCGTCGCTCGTGACCGGGCAATTCGCCTCCATGCCTGCGAAAGGTGCGGTTGGAGGAACGGTGGTCTTCTCGACCGACCCCGCTCGCTCGACCATCATCCTGCAGGTGGGCACCGGCGACACCCTGAAGTTCTACGAACTCGACTTCACGAGGAAAGTGTACCGCGAGACCGTCGTTGGCTAGATCAATTCGCTTCCGCAAATCGATCGCCCGACCCGAAATATCGGATTTAGGGCCAATAAAAAGCCCCCGTTATCGGGGGCTTGCTGTATACACATCCAAACGCTCCTGCATCTCGCGGCACATGTCCCACGCCTTTTGGTTGTACTGCGTCGCACTCCGGTGGCGCTTCCACGCCTCGCGTACGGCGGCGTCGGTCGAAAGGTCCGGCGCATTCGCGAACGCAACTCCTACCTGCGCGACGCCGAGTGCAGCGGAACAGGACCTAATCGCTGACAGGTAGAGAGAGTCGAATGCAAGCGAATCATGAACGCTGAATCGGCAGGTATCGAATTCATCCCGAAGATCGGAAATGAGCCGGATGGTGAGCTGCCCCTCCAGAACCGTTTCGGTGAGCGCATTTCGCGCTTCTTGGCGCGGTAAGTGCCTCGCAGTCCAGTCGTACCGGCCGAGAAAAAGGATCGCGAAAAACGAGATACCGAGTATCGCAAGTCCAAGTTTCATGGGTCTCCCTTTTGAATGTGCACTCCACAGAGAACTATCTGCCCATAGGATGCACCGCGTTCACCCTATTCGTCAACCTACCTTGCATTTTTTCGAATGTCCCTCTATAGTATTCCACATGCGTGCATGTGAACGGTGCGGAAAATCAGGACAGGGCGGCGGAACACGGAAGCTTCTCCGCGGCCACTACAACCCAACTGCCTACGGCAAGAAGCGGGCGAATCTGCAATGGACATCGCTCCATAAGACAGGCCGCCGCTCGAAGGTGTGTATGACCTGCCTCCGGACGCTCTCGAAAACAAAAAAGAAGTAGCTTGAATGAAAAAACGCCCCACACTGTGGGGCGTTCGTTTTATTGCTCTTCGTTCCCGACAAGGGTCGGGGCCGTAGTCGCAAGCTCCACCGACGCCAGCTGAAGATGGGGCAATTTTGGCGGGGTTCGCCTCGCAACATCGGCCTTGAGTTCGGCCATGCGCTCCTTGAATTCTTCGTCCGTTTGCGGCCAGTGCATCGTGCGGCCTATCCAGACGGCTCGCAGCTTGGGTTGTGTTGCCTGTTCCATTCACTCCTCCGCTGTTATGTATGCGATCGACATCGTGGTGTTCTCGTTCGTTTTGCCTTGTTCCGCTGCATCGTTGTAATCACGTCGTCCAATACGTCCCGAAGGAAGTGTAGCCCACCTTCGCTCACTGGGATCGGCGGGTCATCTCTCCACGTATCGGAGAAAAGTATGAGGGTGTTCGGAAACTCACCCCCGGGACCGAACTGGTGCACGACGACAAGATCGTGTTTACCCGATTGCTCCTTCTCTTCGTACCGATGCTCGATGACACGATTCCTGCCGCGACCGCTGTACTCCTTGGTCTTCCGGAACCGTTTCTCCTGTTTCGCCATACCGGCTCCTCCGTATAGTTTGTAAAATTCGCTTCTCAGAGTATAATTCCCCGAAGAGACGAATAAAGCAAGCGGGGTGTCGTATAGTGGCAGCACACATGCTGGGGGTTCACGTGAATGGTTTCACGTGAACGGGAATTTTAGAAAACTTGTTTTCGTCATCACTGTCGGGGTGTCGTATAGTGGTAGTACGCATGCATGGGGTGCATGTAGCCCGAGTCCGATTCTCGGCACCCCGACAGTGGTGATGAAAAATTCCCCGGGACTATGCAGCCCGAGTTCTCCGCCAGCCGGCGGATCCCGGCACCCCGCCTGCGGCTACGGCCGCGACCCTGTCCCGACGGGACGAAGGCCCGGGGAAGCGGCACCCCGACAAACCAAAACCCCCGCGCATCGTGCGCGGGGGTTTTGTGCGTGCTCGCTATTCGTGTTTACCGCGTCCCCACAAGTAGAGGATGGGGCTCGCAATGAAGATGGATGAGTAGGTTCCGACAACGGTCCCCACGAGAATGGTGAGCACGAAGTAGAAGAGCGATGCGGGGCCAACGAGGAGGAGCGCCACGAGCACGATGACGAGTGTGAGCGAAGTGTTGACGGAGCGGACGAACGTCTCGTTCACGCTCTGATTGATGATATCGGCAAGCAGGAACTTCCGGCCACGCTGCAGGAGGAGGTGCTCCCGGATACGGTCGAAGACAACGATAGTGTCGTGGACCGAGAACCCGAGGACCACGAGGAGCGCAACGATGAAATTCGTGTCTATCTCAATACCCTTGAAGTGTCCGAGGACAGCGAGCATGCCGGCCGGGATGATGACGTCGTGGAAGAGCGAGATGAGCGTTGCGACACCATACTTCCATGACCGTACCGGTTCCGAGACCTTCCGGAACGCCCACGCGACATAGAGCGAGATGCCGAGGAGAACGAGGATGATGGCCCAGATGGCCTTCGTACGCAGTTCTGCGCCGACCGTCGGACCGATACTCGAGTAGCTCAGCTCATTGTACGCACCGAGACGCGTGAGTGCTGCTGCGTACACCTCATGCTCTTCGTTCGTGACGCTCGGAAGTCGGACGAACATCGAACCGTCGCTCGTCTGCTTCACCGAGACCGTGTAGTCCGGGTATACCGCCGCAAGCCCGTCGCGCACCGCGGCCTCGGATATCGTGGTGTCGCTCATCGCAACGTGCCACTGTGTACCACCGAGGAGATCGATGCCCTCCTTGAACCCGAATACCGCGATCGCCGCGATGGAAATGACGATGAGCGCTACCGAGACGCCGAGGAAGTAATTTCTGTTCTTGATGAGGTCCATGGTGGTGGTTATGTCCGGTCAGCCGGCGTATTCGGCTTCACGGTGTCCTTGATGAAGAAGACCCGCAGGAGCGTTCGCGTCACCGTGATAGCGGAGAACATGCTGACCGCAACGCCGATGAAGAGCGTGAGCGCGAACCCACGGACGAAGCTCGACGTGAACGAGTAGAGCACGCCCGAGGTTATCATCGTTGAGATGTTCGAATCACGGATGGACGTCCACGCGCGGCGGAACCCTTCTTCGATGGCTGCCTTATGCGTGAGTCCCTTCTTCAATTCCTCCTTTGTCCGCTCGAAGACGAGCACGTTCGCGTCGACCGCCATACCGATCGAGAGAATGAAACCCGCGATGCCGGAGAGCGTCATCGTCACGCCGAACAGTTTGAATATCGCGAGCGCGAACGCGATGTACATGAGGAGCGCGACCGAGGCGAACACACCGAGGAGCCGGTAGTAGAGGATCATGAAAAGGATGACGGCGAGGGTCCCCACGGCACCCGCAACGAGCGCCCGGGTCAGTGAGTCCTGGCCGAAGTCCGCGTCGATGGTCTGCTGGTTGATGAGCGTGATGGGGGCAGGGAGCGCGCCGGCATTGAACCGCTCAACGAGTGCTTTGGCGTCGGCAAGAGAGAACCGCCCAGTGATCTGCGCCTTCCCGCCGGAGATCTTCTCCTGGACGGTCGGCATCTCGATGAGCGCGTTGTCGAGGAATATCGCGACCGGTTTCCCGATGTTCTTCGCAGTGATGTCCTCGAAGAGGGTCGCGCCTTCGCCCGTGAATTCGATGGAGACTTGCGGTTCCCGGGTCACGGTGTCCAGGTTCACCTGCGCACCCTTGATGTACCGGCCATTCAGCGCCGTCGGCGTGAACTGGAGGGTCGACGTACCGTTCTCCATGACCTCCGCTACCTCGCGGAAATCGAGGAACGGCGTCGCACCGATCTCATTGATGGCTTGGTTCACGTCACGGATGCCCGCGAGTTCGACGACGAGCCGGCTCGTATCGCCAGCCGTTTCCGTGTATACGCGCGGCTCGGAGACACCAAAGAGGTTCACGCGGCGCTCGATGACGTCCCGAAGACCGGTTACGACCGAATCCCTATCGGCGGACGGCACCAGCGAAAGGTCTATCTGGTACGTGAGGAAACTCCCGCCAGCCAGGTCGAGACCCAAGCTCCACGAGAGCGCGGACGTGATGGAACTCCAGAGCGGCTGGTAGACAAAAATACCGCACGCGAGGGCGAGTGCGATGAGAACGGTGAGTATGAATCCGAGCGGCCTCTGTTTCATAGAACGCTAGGAGTATATAATATGAGAAATGAAATATCAACTCACCACGCTCGTCCTTGGGGAGGTCGCAAAAGAGATGCGCGGCAGCATCTTTCAAACGAAAGCGCTCCGGAGCGCGCCGCACTACTTCGAGGCCTCGGTCCCCCACCAGGTCATTATTGACGAACATACCGCGACCGTCGCAGGACACCAGGTCACCTTCTCGCTGAAGGGGTACCCGCCCGACATCCTCCTCGTTCAGACGACCACAGAGATGCGGGATATTTTCATGAAGGAGACCTTCGATCTCGAGGAGGCCATCCTGAAACGGAGCGATGCCATTCTCACGGAACACGGCGGCAACAAGAAGTTCAGCGAGACGTACTCCATCTTCATGGTCTCGGAGTACAAGGGCGAACCGGAGAAGTTCCTGAAGTACGCCCCGCTCATCGCCGGGCTCCTCAAATCCGAGCGGATCGAGCTCGACGCAAAGGAGGTTGAGTACACGCTTTCGACGCAGATAAAGTACGCGAAGCACGACCTCGCCATCATCGATTGGGACGGCGCATTCCTCTTCGATGCGGAAGGTGACTTCCGTCAGACCGTCGAACTCCTCACGCTCGCGAACGTCCAGCTCCTCCGCCATCGCATCGTGGACCGGAAGCTCGACGAGCGGCTCATGCACGCGAGCGAGATCATCAAGCGCCCCCTTCCGAAGCGAAAGCTCTTTCGGAACGAGGAGCTCACGAACGAGATGCGCGATATCCTACGCGCGCGGATGGAGATCATCACCCACTTCCAGATACTCGAACGCGACATCAAGCTCATCGGCGACTGGTACCCCGCTCGACTCTACGAGTTGGCCGCAAAGAAGTTCCGCATCAGCGAGTGGCGCTCCTCGCTCAAGGAGAAACTCGAATCACTCGAGGATGTGTACGGGGTCATCATCGAGAACTTCAGTGTCTCCGCGAAAACGCGCTCCGAACAGATGCTCCTCCTCGCCGAATGGCTCGTCATCATTGGATGGTTCTCGCTCGTCGTCGTCGAACTCCTGGTGTACGTGAAGTAACGGACGTTCTGTGCGAAAAAAAGCCCCGACGAATGTCGGGGCGTTCGCGATTCTTTGTGCTTACCTGATCACTTTCTCAAAAATGACGAGGTTGCACGCACTACAATGCTTTCGATCGGGGCACGCCTGCGGGTGCTCGGGGTCGGTATGGTATGGAACCATGCGACGATCCGGGTAGTCTATCTTGCATTTGTGCTGGTGTTCCTTCCATCTCTCGTCTGCTGCTGCAAGGGCGTGCTCGATGCACTCTTCGCAGAAACAGGCTCCCGCGTGTTCTGGTATTCCGTCACGCATCGTCGATTCCTTTCGATGTGCTTAAGTGAGTAAACCACGTACGGGGCCCTACTGTCAATAAAAACCGCCTCAGACGAGGCGGGATAGGTAGTCGTTCTTGAGTTCGGTGAACCGACCCTCACGGATAGAGCGGCGAATGAGGTCCATGAGGTGGTTGAAGAACCAGACATTATGGATGGTCGCGAGGCGTCCTGCGCGCATATCCTTCGCGTGGAAGAGCCCGTAGAGCTCCGCACGCGTGTGGCCACCGGTGCACGTCGCGCACTGGCACGCTTCCTCAAGCGGGCGGGAATCGGTTGCGTACCGACCACGCCCCACATCGTACCGGCCGGCACGTGTCCAAATGGAACCGTGTCGCGCTTCGCGGGTCGGGATGACGCAATCGAATGTATCGATGCCGCGCTCGACGCCATTAAATAAATCCTCGATACGCCCAATGCCCAAAAGGTGTTTGGGTTTCTCGAAAGGAAGGAACGGAATCGTCCAGTCGAGAACAGCGCACATCGCCTCCCTACCAAACGAACCTCCAATTGCGACGCCGTCGAATTGAAGCCCCCCAACGAATCGCGCACTCTCTTCTCGTAAACCGCGGTACGCGCCGCCCTGCACGATGCCGTAGAGCATCTGGTCGGTGCGTGTTCGCGCGGCAAGACACACCTTCGCCCACCGATGCGTTCGATCGAGCGCTCGCCCTGTGTAGTCCTCATCGTGGAGCGGGGAGGTGCACTCGTCGAATGCGAGAATGATATCCGCGCCGAGCTTTTCCTGAATGGCGATAGAACCCTTCGCGTCGAGCCATTCTTCCTTGCCGTCCACTATGAAGAACACGCCGTCATTCGTGACACGGACCAGATTCTCTTTCGGGCGCGCCGCACTGATTGCTCCGTCCGGGAACATCGGCGCTATCTTCCCGACACCGTGCTCACGTGCGAACCCAAGTGAGAAAACCTGGAACCCGCCGCTGTCGGTCATCATTGGCCCGTTCCAGCCAAGGTCGGCATGGACGCCGGTGTACGTCGCGAGCTTTTCTCCGAGCGTCTGCCAAAGGTGAAAGGTGTTCGCAATGACGACTTGCGTTCGCGCTCCCCGGATGTCCTCCGGCGTGAGCGTTCGCACCTCTGCGTGGGTACCGACGATGACGTAGGCCGGCGTTTCTATCGTCCCGTGAGGGGTCGAAAGGAACCCGGTCCGCGCGTTCGTTCGCTCATCGCGTTTTTGAAGTGTGAACATATGCCTCCGAATTGGTGATGTACTTGAGATACTCTACGCGATACCCTGCACGAATTCAAGGAAAATTGACACATTTGAATTTTTACGGTACCGTGCAACCAGTTCACTATCAACCAAACACTCAAGGAGTGATCACTATGAGCCGCATAGACGAAGGCCGCTTGCTCGCGCGAGGACTCTACCAGGAAGATCGAATTAGACTGTTCTTCCCAAGGGAAAAAGACACACAGTCCGTGCGTACGGTCATTCGGGCGCTCAATACGATCGATGAGGCGATCCGGAAACCAGCACACAGTGTCGCACATGGATTGCTATTAGCTATCCTCGGTATCTCCATCGCGGTCACCGAGCTCCTCCTCAAGGGTACAGTGCGGACGACGCCACTCGTTGTGTCCGTACTCTTCATCCTCTCCCCGGTCATCATCTACAAACTGCGAGCCCGAGAGGCCAGGAACCACGCCCTACCGAAGGCAGTGAATGATCTGAACGCATTGTTCACTTCAGACCCATCGCTCGTCGATATACTCGCGCGCATCAAGTCGCTCGAACTCGAGCCGTACTTGCTTACGCGAGTCGCTCCGTACGTTCCACAGCTATCGAATAAAGGAGGATGAGTATGTTCGATAACCTATTGCTTCTCGCGCTCGGTTCCTGGTGTGTCGGCTACGCCATCGGGAACTTTGTGTCCCGCAAAGCGTTCCAAGCGATGCCGCTTGGACTGGCCATCGCATACCGCGTCGCTGCAGCATTCATTTCCGCTGTAGCCGCCGCGCTCGCCGGTGGTTCGGCGCTCTTCATCTCTGTCATCGTCACGGTGCTCTTCAAGCACCAATTCGGACTCAGTGATGATGTGATGATCTATGGCACGTTCACGTTCGTCGCACTTGCGGCGCTCCTCATAGCACTGGTCGCGACCAGGATCTACTACACGACCGCGCTCCATGGGCGGAAGGGGCCATAATGGGACCATTCGATCTGTGGCCACTCGCGGTACTCGCGTTGCTTCTGGGATACGTGCTCGGTGCAACCCTCGAGAGCCAAAGTCTCTCGCTCATTTTGAGGCGGCGCGGAACGGTCCGCTTCATTCTGTGCTCGATCGCAGTACTCCTCATTGTCGGCGCGTTCACTGCGTTCACGTACGTGCTCATCGTCGCTATCGCTTCGATCCACTGGAATGATGCGGCCAAGGTCGCCGTTCGTATGACCAGTATCGTTCTTGGCTTCGGACTGCTCGTGATCTCGAGTACGTGGTGCACCACCGTGCTCGTGAAATACTTCGCGGCACACTCGTGGCGGCGTATCACCGTGAAGATACAGGACTAAAATCAAAACCGATCGCTTAGAGCGACCGGTTTTTTGTTCGCGGTATCCCCGTCTGTTACTTCACGCCGAGAAGCTCGACCTCGAAAACGAGGGTCGAGTTCGCCGGGATATTCCCGATGGCGCGGTTGCCGTACGCGAGGTCCGCAGGAATGACGAGCTTCCGTTTCCCGCCGACCTTCATACCCGCCACACCCTGGTCCCATCCTTTGATGACCTCACCTGCGCCGAGCGTGAATTCGAATGGCGTCCCGCGATCGCGAGAACTATCGAACTTCGTCCCGTTCTCGAGCGTTCCCACGTAGTGGACGCTCACGAGCTTTCCCGCTACTGCTTCCGCACCCGTTCCGACCGAAAGATCGGTCACCTCAAGTCCTCCGTTCATGGTTTGAGTTATTTGAAGCCCCGGCGTATCGGTTTCGACCGTCACCGGTTGCTGTGTCTCGACGTTTTTATCTGCCTGTTCCGCAGGCGCGGGCCCCTTCCACACGAGGGAAACGACCACAATGAGAGCAACAACGATGCCTCCGTAGATGAGCGTGTGCGTGATATCGTTTTTCATACCGAAAATAATACCATACCCATGCCCTGCGGTACAACAAAAACGAGGCATCTGGCACTATGACGCGTCATAGTGCCACCCGTGCTCCTCTTCAGTTCCCCCTTTTCTTTTTGCTTCTCGTTCTCCTCCGCACTCTCCCCCACCGACACAAAAGAAATGGGTGGTATGCCGTGGCATACCACCTCTGCTCGGGATCACTCACACTGGAGCGTATCACCGACCTCCGTACGCGTCGCGGCAATGGTCCCCGTAGGAAGCTCAAGAACGTTCTCCCACTGCGGGTTCCAGAAGAAGAACCGGAACGGCTTCAAACTTTCGCAGACCGCACGAACGGTGTTCGTGCTGTCGTAGACGACGACATCGATAGGGAACTTAACACCGAATGTATGTATCCCCCATCGCGTCCGAAGGAGAACGGCTTCGGGCGTGGTTTCCGCAATGAGCCCCTGTGCAGTTTCGCCCCACCGCGTGAGTATGCGAACACTCTCACTCACGCTGGTCCCACGGGTGCTGTTTCTGACGATCATACTACACAAAGCACGACTTCAAGAGTTTGACGTTCTTCTCGTCCGGTCCCGCATCCTCGAACCCGGGGACCTCGAGAAGCCAGAACTTGTCATGGAGACGTTTCTCTCCCGCGAGTGCCCGAAAACCCTTGAGCCCAATGTGCCCTTCTCCGATGTTCTGGTGCCGGTCGTGGTGTGACTCGGCTTCCGTCATCGAATCGTTCGCGTGGATGACGGTGAGATTCTCGAGTCCTATCGCGGCGTCCCACGCATCGACGAGCTTCGATACGTTCTCCGGCGTGTACTCCGTGATGAGCCCCGCTTCGAACGCGTGCGCGGTATCGAAGCAGACCTTCACGCGCGGCGAGTTCACCGCCTTAAAAAGGTGCGCCATCTCCTCGACAGTCGCACCTATCTTCTCGCCACCGCCCGCCGTGTTCTCCATGAGGAGCTGTACTGTTCCCGGGACTTCGTCGAGTACCCGCTTCATCCCCTCGACCTCCTGTGCGAGCGCCGCTTCGCGTGACATTCCCTTCGAGGACCCGACGTGGAAAATGAGCCCATTGATACCGAGCGCTTCGGCGATACGCATGTGGTCCACCAGGCTCTTCACGGACTTCAGGTAGAAGATGTCGTTCGAGCTCGCAAGGTTCACGAGGTACGCAGCATGCAGGTACGCGGCTGTGATGCCGCTCGCGCGGTACGCCTCGCGGAACCGCTTCGCTTCATCCTCCTTCGGTCCGCGCGCGACCCACATCTGGGGTGATGCGCCGAAGAATTGGATGGCGTCCTCGCCGATACGCTTCGCGTTCGTGATCGCGTTCCATACGCCCCCTGCCGTTGAGACGTGACCACCGATGATCGGTTTCTGTGATGCCATTCCCTACAGTGTACCAATAAAAAGGCCCCACGCACATGCGTAGGGCAAAGCTACTAGATCCGCACCACAGCGACCCACCACCGCACACCCCAGAAATCGGGATGAGGCCGAAGCATCAACCGAGGGCCGTACAGTGAATGCCAGTAAAACATGAGACACGCGCCCGGAACCGAGTTCGTCGACAGCGTGCCGCCGATGATACCATCCTTTGAGAGCGCTGCGCCGCTGTGCTGCCTGTACAGCGCGATGAGCTCATGTGTCGTTGCGATCCGATATTTCAGCTTCTCGAGCCGCGAGAGGACTGAAAAAATGGTATCCTCATTCGAAAGCCCGGGAATAAGGTCGGATGGTATGACCTCAATGACTGCCTCGTGCGCACTCGCGAAAGGCGAGGTGTATCCACCGAGCACTCCCGTTCGTGGATGCTCGCTATTGTGCATCTGTACTTCAATCGCCGAAGCATCGTACGGCTCCACATGAACGGTGAAGTGTTCGGTGATACCAAGGAGCACCTGGAAATCACGCCGGTCAATGTCCGCCACGCCTCCGACGTGCTGAGACGCACGAAAGAGATCAGTGAGAAAACCAGAGCTGATGACCGATTGCGTACCCTCACTCGATGCGCCGGTCTGCGCGATGATATCGAGTATCTGCTTCGCCTGCTTGAGGGTTGCGACATCTCTATTCATTGCAATTCCTCCTGGTTCGCGTTCACGCCATCCGGTGTGTCCGGTTCGCGGTAGTTGCGACCATATGTGAAAGAACGCTCATACTGTGGCTGAATGTGCCACCGTTGTCAATTTCTCGTGTACTGCGCTTGCGGTGCTCCGACACGAGAGTATGATGAATACGTCGAGAAAGGTCGTATATCTTTTCTATTATCCATGGGAATGGAATCTCTAGCAGTAGAACAGGAGGCGAAGAAGCCGCCGTACGGCGAGAAGGGGCTCACTCACATCCGGGCATCCATAAAGGAATCGCTCGATACCTCGATGCTCTTTGCCGGCCCAGGAAAAAAGGCCGAGAAGGTCATCGAAAAGTATGAGGCGAAAAAGACCGACCCGAAGGAAACGCTCTTAGCGGTCGCAGAGGGGCTGCATGGCCTCTCGAACCTCGAAGACGAGGGATACTTGGACCTCGAGAGGGTTCCCGACGATGCGGCGGAGGTCCGCGAGCTCGTCGAGGACAGCACGAAGCGTATCGAGGGAATTCGCGAGGGCCGCGACCGCGTCATTGCCGAGAATCCGGAAGCGTACAACGAGCTCATGCAGGACGTGCTCGTGAATCTTGAGAATGACATCAAGTCGAATGACCCGGAAGGACGATTCGAGATGCTCCGCGAACTCGGTACCGCTGAATATATCGCAAAGGCTATTGGGGTGCTCGAGGGCATCGAAGCAAAGTACGCAAAAAGCATGACGATGACCATCGAAATGCGGCGTTCCGGTGTGACCGGAGGGGTTTCCGGCACCGTCAATACGGAACAGGAATGGGCGAAGACAGCACGCCAGCGCATCGAGGCACTGAACCGAGCGCTCGAAAAACTGAACTAAGTAGCGCACTCACAAAGACCAGCCGCTTTTCGCGGCTGGTCTTTTCGTATGTGGATGCAAAAACCCGCGCATGGAGCGCGGGTGGGAACAATGCAAGTCACACCATGAATCGGACTTGATCGACCTTATCGCCGTCGGGTGTGTTCCGTTCGAACGTCTCGCAGGGAATACGGAGCGTCGTCAGTCGCTCGACGAGCCGCGCCATCTCCTCGAGGTCGGCCTGTTCCTCGGGTGACCCCTTGTCAGCTGTGAGGGAAAACATCAGTTGTGCCCTTCTCCCCGGCCGCACGATAAGCTCTCCGGATATCTTAGCCATGAGTCCATCTCCTTCTCTTGTGAAAGAACACCTCCAGTATACACCCGCTCACTCCCGCATGGTCAATATTAGTGGAGCGAACGGTGTCCGCGGACCACGCGGTGGTATGCGACCGCAAATCGGTGCGCTTCGTCACGGACGCGGATGAGTGTTTGCTCGCTCGCCCATTTTGGGAGCGTACCGATGAATTCGTTCTTCTTCCGCTCCGGTCCCTTTGCGATACCGACGACCGGGAGCTTCACCCCATGTTCCGCAAGCACGCGTTCCACGGTACGCACCTGACCCTTTCCGCCGTCGATGAGCAGGAGATCCGGGAGCGTCCATCCGCCAGCCGGCGGAATTCTCCCGAGCCGTCGCTCAATGACCTCACGGAGCATCGCGGTATCGTCCGATTGGTGGACGGTGCGGATACGGAACTTCCGATATTCATTCTTGTCCGGTTCCCCGTTCATGAACACGACCATCGATCCGACTGCCGATGTCCCGGAGATATTCGAGATGTCGTACCCCTCGATGCGGCGGAACACGCCCTCCGCAGCGCCGAAATCACCGAACTCGCTCTTGTTGATGAGGGCCGTATCGCGGATGTGCCGCAGCGCGAATACTTGCCCCCGTAGCCGGGCCGCCTTCTCGAATTCGAGTGCTTTTGCTGCAGCGCGCATATCGCGTTCGAGTGAACGGAGGATGACCTGCTTCTTCCCCTCAAAAAAGTCCTTCAAATACCGCACGGTACGCGCATAGTCGCGCGGCGCAAGCGTTCCGGCACATGCGCCGGGGCAATTCCCTATCTCGTAGTTGAAACACGCCCGCCGCCGCCCCGCTTTGGCGGGTAAACTTTCTTTGAACTTCGCGAGCTCCTCTGGCCCGTGTGTGTTCCACGGGAAGATGCGACGGAGAATGCGGAGCGCTTCCTTGAGCTCGGATGCGAACGTGAACGGACCGAAGAGTGTTCCCCGTCTCTTCTCCGCAAGCTCCTTTCCACGGACGAGGAGGACCCGCGGGAACTTCTCCTTCGTCACCTCGACGTAGAGAAAGCTCTTATCGTCCTTCTCGCGGATGTTGTACGGGGGCTGGTGCTTCTTGATGAGCGCGGACTCAAGGATGAGCGCCTCGAGTGCCGAGTCCGTCGTCCGATGGTCGATGGTCCGGATCTCCGAAACGAGCTTCTCGATACGGTAGTCATGCGCTTTCTGGAAGTAACTTGAGACGCGGCGCTTCAGATTGCCCGCTTTGCCGATGTAGATGATACGCCCGCGGGCATCCTTCATGAGGTACACGCCAGGCGTATCGGGAAGTTTTGTGTAGAGGTTCTCTTTTTTCATACCACACCATCATGTCGTAAAATCACCGTTCTCTCAACATTGTTGACGGTTGCCTTCTTTCGGTATATACCGAACACAGCATCATTCATTCACACTCACCACATACGGAGGACAATAATGGAAAACAAAAAGCAGTTTCCTTGGGGCCGCGGCATTCCGCTCGTCATGACTTTTACGTCCCTCCTCGTTGCCGCAGGATACCTATCCCGCGCTTTTGATTCAGCGTGCATGGCCGGACAACAACCGCTCCTTCTGGTTTTTCTGGCTGCGGCATGCGGAACAGCGCTGTTTACAACCCTCGGATTCATCCGCATCAGTTCGACGGAAAAAGACGCGACGCTTCGGTACGTCGTGCCATTCATCGGCGGCTTCCTCTTCAGTATCTACGGACTCGTCCTTGTCGCGTTGAGAACCAACGATGTTACAATGATGCTCGAGGCGTTCGGTGCTATCCTTCTCGGGACATTCATCGGCGTAGTGGCTGGAGCCTTGCTTGGTCTTGCTCTCTCGAAGGTCACGCGGTATCTCGAGTGGGTGTACGAAACAAGACCGATCGAGAACAAACCGACATAGCAGTTCGGCACCCCACGGGGTGCCGATTTTTTATACACGAGACCGTATCGCGCTTGACCACCTGCGGGCGCCGAGCGTAGCATGACGGGAGCCATTCACAACACTCGAGGTTCGCGTGAAAAAACTGCCAGTCACTCTGCTCACCGGCGCTATCGGACCGGCCACCGCCGCCCTCTTCGTGTGGGTTCTCTCCTTCACGAACTCCACCATCCCCCTCTTCTCAAACTGGGGACGGTACGGCCCCGGCGGAGACTACCTCATCCTCATCACGTTCATCGGCGTCCTATGGAGCATCCTCGGAGCGCTCGAGTGGCACCGCGGAGCGCTGCAATTCGAGGAGCTTCTCGGCTTCCTCGTCTCATTTACCGTGAGCGCACTCGTCTGTGGACTCCCCTTCGACCACGTCCCGCCCGCGCCGCTCATCTCCGCCACGCTCGTGACTCTCATGACGACATTCGTCTGCCTCGGTATCGGGCTCCTGCTCGGGTTCCTCATCTCGCTCAGCGAACCGAAGTAAAAAGACGCCGCTCCCTCGGGAGCGGTTTTTTATTTCTCCTTCAGCACCTTCCGGAGGTAGGGGGCAGTTGCGCTGCCAACCTTTTTCGAGACCGCTTCCGGCGTTCCTTCCGCGACCACCCGCCCGCCCCGGTCACCACCCTCGGGCCCCAGGTCTATGACCCAGTCGGCGGTCTTAATAACATCCAGATTGTGCTCAATAACAACCACGGTATTGCCGCGGTCGACAAGCTTCTGGAGCACCTTCAAGAGCTGCTCGATATCCGCGAAGTGAAGTCCGGTCGTCGGTTCATCCAAGAGGTAGAGCGACTTGCGTGTATCGCGCTTGCCGAGCTCGGCGGAAAGTTTGATGCGCTGTGCCTCGCCGCCCGAGAGCGTTGTCGCCGATTGGCCGAGCGCGATGTAGCCGAGACCGACGTCGTTCAGTATCGAGAGCCGGTCGTGGAGCCACGGGATGTCCGCGAAGAACTCGGTCGCCTCTTCGACGGTCATCTCGAGCACTTGATGTATGTTCTTCCCCTTGTACTCGACCTCGAGCGTCTCCCTATCGAACCGCTTTCCCTTGCATACGTCGCAGGTGACGTAGACCGTCGGGAGGAAGTGCATCTCGATGGCGAGCGTGCCGTGCCCCTCGCAGTTCTCGCACCGTCCCCCGCCGCGCGCCATCGGCACATTGAAGCTGAACCGCCCGGGCTTGTACCCGCGCACGCGCGCATCCTCGGTCGACGTGAAGAGGTCGCGAATGTAGGTCCACGCACCGACGTACGTTGCTGGGTTCGAACGCGGCGTCCGGCCGATAGCCGACTGGTCCACGTTCACCACGCGGTTCAAGTGCTCGAGCCCCTTCATCTCCTGGTGCGCACCAACCTTGTACGCCGCACCGTTCCACCGATTCGCGAGCGTCTTGTAGAGCACGTCGTAGACAAGTGAGGACTTTCCGGACCCCGAAACGCCCGTCACTGCCGTGAGCCGGCGGAGCGGGATGTCGACGTCCACGTTCTTCAGGTTGTTCTCGGTCGCACCCTTGATGGAGAGGAGGTCCGTGTTCTTTGTGACCGGACGACGCTTCTCGGGGAGCTGGATGAACCGCTTCCCGCGCAGGTAATCGAGGGTCAGTGATTCGTGCGTGGGACTTTTGAGTATCTCCGGCATCGGTCCCGCGGCGATGACCTTCCCACCGTGAATGCCCGCACCCGGGCCGATATCCACAAGGTAGTCGGACGAGCGAATGGTCTCCTCGTCATGTTCGACCACAATGACGGTATTCCCGAGGTCGCGGAGATCATGGAGCGTTTTGATAAGCTTCGCATTGTCGCGCTGGTGGAGCCCGATGGTCGGTTCATCGAGTATGTAGAGCGTCCCCACGAGACGCGACCCGATCTGCGATGCCAAACGGATACGCTGCGCCTCGCCACCCGAGAGCGTTCCTGCCTTGCGGTCGAGCGTCAGGTATTCGAGTCCGACATCGAAGAGGAACGAGAGACGCGATCGGATCTCGCGGAACGGTACCTCGGTTATCTCGCGGAACGTCTCGTTTCCCCCAAGAGAGAGCTTCGCGAAGAAATCCTGCGCTTCCGAAATGGGCATGCCGGTGATGCTCGCGATGTTCTTCCCTGCAATCAAGACGTTCAGTGCTTCCTGCTTCAAGCGTTTTCCGATACAAACAGGGCAGATCTTTTCCGACCAGATACTCTCGGTGCCGAGACCGTTGCACGCGGGGCACGCCCCGAACGGGCTATTGAACGAGAAGAGGCGTGGCTCTATCTCGGGGAAGGAGAATCCGTCGTGCGGGCAGGTGAACTTCGCGGAGAGTGAGAGCTCCGTGTCCGTGATGATGGTCACCACGTCGTTCCCGTACTTCAGCCCCGACTCGATGGCCTCGGAGAGCCGCAGCCGGTTATCCTTGCTGCGGAAGTCGAGTCCCGCGGGGATGCGGTCAACAACAAGGTCGATGGTGTGCGCCTTGTACCGCGAGAGTTCGATGCGGTCCCGCAGCGACATAAACGTCCCGTCGACGCGGACCTCCGAGAATCCGGCGTTCAGGAAATCGTAGAGCGTTTGGTAGTACTCCCCCTTCCGGCCGCGAATGACCGGCGCCAGGACCACCATGTTCTTCTCGCCGATGTTCTTCTTCGAGATACGAACGGCGATGTCGACGATCTCCTCGTTCGTCATCTTTTTTATCTCCCGTCCGCACGTCGGGCAGAACGGCGTTCCGGCTCGCGCGAAGAGCACACGGAGGTAGTCGTATATCTCCGTGATGGTGGCCACGGTCGAGCGCGGGTTCGCCGAGTGGCTCTTCTGGTCGATGGAAATAGCCGGCGAAAGTCCTTCTATCTCGTCCACATCCGGCTTGTCGAGTCGGCCGAGGAACTGCCGCGCGTAGGCGGAGAGCGACTCAATGTACCGGCGCTGCCCTTCGGCAAAGATAGTATCGAACGCCAACGACGACTTCCCGGACCCCGAAAGGCCGGTCATGACTATCATCTTGCCGCGAGGAAGCTCGAGCGAGATATTCTTGAGGTTGTGCTCCCGTGCACCTTTTATCCGTATGATGTCTTGCATGGTTTGTGTATACGTGAATGGCCCTGCGGTTCGTTTCCGTAGGGGGTCACAAGGGAAAGTATAGGGATGGGCACGTACGGCGTCAACGGCATTGACGCTCCGGTCACAATGAAGGTAGGATATCGGGAGAATTTCACAATACGAAAGGAACATGTATGGAAGGACGAAAGGAATGGTCCGAGGGAACGTCCCCGCTCCTCGGCTACATCCGCGACAAGGTATCACAGTACGTCTACGAAACCACACGGGACGACATCCTTCGAGCGACAGCGAAACGGAACTATATATTCCCTATCGCAGATGAATTCTATGCGCTCCCAAACGAAACAGCGACGCTCCTCGCACTGAAATCGATCACCCTCCGGGAACCACATACCGTCTGTTTCTCCATGGGAAACCCCTTCGGTCCCATCGACCGCAAAGGCGATTCTCCGGTACCAGACTGGATAACGCTCAATGCGTACCTACGTGCGCTCCCCGTGATGTTGCGCGAGAGTATGGCGCTCCCTTTCCATGAGCTCATCGAGCGGCGCTTCCGGGAGATCGTGAGCAAGAACGGGCTTACGTCGGTACGAGCAGACCTTGAGGAAATGATCATTCAGAATATGATGCTCGGCTCCGATGCAGAGCTCCTGTGGGACGGAATCGGGGCAATGGTACGGAGTTGCGTCGAACCCCGTCCATTTAATGAACTTTGCGACGCGCTCTACATGCAGGCCTGGCAATCAGCCACCCGGGCGCTCGTGTACTGGCTCACATTCTGTATCGGCGGGAAGAAGGAAGAAGCGGAGCTCCTCGAGCCCATCGTCGAGCTCCTTCCAAAAGCTATTCCGCTCGGCATACTGGCGGATGAGAAATTTTCCATCGTCCTCCTGACACGCTAACTCGGTCTCATCGAACACCGGTCGCACACGCGACCGGTTTTTTATAACAAAAAGCGCCCATGTGGGCGCTCACTCTTCATGAATGACGAACTCTGCCTGGTACCGGGGATCGCGTTCGCGCTCGCTCGCCTCCTGGAGTGCTCTCGGTAGGACCTTGAATCGGAGCGGCCCGTCAGCGCTCGGCATGAACTCGTAGTACAGACCGGCCATCGAGCGTGTGAGGACAGAAATGGTTCCCGTGTCGAATCCGATGAAAAAGTTCAGCTTCCCGTGTGCCTCAAGGGCTTGTATCTCGGCATCGACATCGCTCGCGGTCGGGAATATGCCGCGCTGATTGAACCGTTCGACGATACGTGCGATGTGCCACTCCGAGCACTCGATGATGAACGTGCTGGTTTGCTGTGCCTTGTTCGCGTTCTGCAACATAGTTCCCTCCCTACGTATGTGAATAAAACCTGCCACCAGCATACGCCGTGAAATTCCTGCCCGCAAGCATGCAGCCAGGTACTTTAATTAATTAAAGTACCTGCGAAGGGTCAGAGAATAAACAGGAGGAAAACGAGCGCGATGGCGATACGGTACCACCCGAACGAGGTGAAGTTGTGCGTCTGGACGAACCGAAGCAACCACTTAATGACCAATAACGCTACGACAAATGACACGAGGAAGCCGACCGCGAGCACACCGAGATTCGCGTCTGCGAACGACGACGCGGACTTCAAAAGGTCGTACCCGGTCGCCGCGAGCATTGTCGGTACCGCAAGGAGGAACGAAAACTCGACGATGGTCCGCCGCTTCAAGTTCAAAAGGAGCCCACCAACGATGGTCGCCGCGGCGCGCGAGACGCCGGGAACGACTGCGAGTGATTGAAAAACACCGATAAGTGCGGCTTGTGGATACGTGATGTTCGCCACGTCATCGATTGCACCCTCCTTTTCCGTATGCCACCGTTCGAAGAGGATGAGCGCCACACCACCGAGTGCGAGCGACCAGACCACGACCGTCGTACTCTCGAGGAGGAACGTTTTGATAAGCGGGTAGAGGAGGAACCCGATGACCGCAGTAGGAACGAACGCAACCGCGATCTTCACCATCATACCGATGCGCGTGAAGAGCGTGCGCCAGAAAAGGACCACCACGGAGAGGATGGCGCCGAGCTGGATGGTTATCTCGAACGATTTCAAAAACTCGGTCTGGGCAAGCCCGAGCACCTTCGATGCGAGCATGAGGTGCCCCGTCGATGAGATGGGGAGGAATTCGGTGATGCCCTCAACAATGCCGAGCAATGCGGCGTGAAGAATATCCATTCCGTGTTAGAGGAGTCCTTTGACCGTCTCGACAACCTTGTCCCCTGAAACCTCAATTGGCAAACGATTCTTCAGGTCTTTGACCTGCACTACTTTTTCTGAGAATTCCCTATCCCCGACAATTACTGCGACTAAATAACCCTGCGATGCCGCATACCCAATCTGGTTGTTGAACGAGCCCATATCGACAAAAAATAGGTCCGTGGGAATCTTTGCCGCTCGAAGCTCTGAGGCAACTTTCATTCGTTGCTCTTGAACATCAGAACCGCCTTCGAAATTCAGCACACAAACCTTCGCTTTTTTCCCTTCCCCTTTCACCATTCCAAGTTTTTCCATTGCTTCAAAAAGTCGGTCAACGCCAACTGAGGCGCCGACAGCTGGAACACGGCGCGAACCGAATCGAGAAACTAAGCTATCATATCGACCCCCTGAAATAACACTTCCGATTGCGGGAAGTTTTGTGAGTACCGTCTCGAACACCGTTCCAGTGTAGTAGCCAAGGCCGCGCGCGACAGAAAAATCAAATTTGTAAGAACACCTAGGAATTCCGGTCGCTGGTAGAAGAAAGAGTTTCAGCATTCGGTAGTCTCCGTTTGCAAAATCTTCCTTCCCAACAAACTCCCTAATCTCATCAACCTGCGCTTCTTTTAGGCCAAAATTACACATCTCGATTTTCACTCCACCCCAACCGATCTTATCGAGTTTATCAAGAGCACGAAGTATTTGGGGGAGTTTCTCAATGTCGAATCCAACGGCATTAGGTAATTGATTCAAAATCTCACGATTACTAATTTTTATGATAAAGTCCTTATCTTTAAACCTAAGAGCTCTCATTGTCTTGTATATGAGTGCAATAATCTCAGCGTCGGCTGCTACATCAGAAGAACCTACAATATCTGCATCTGCCTGAATAAACTCTTTACTCCGACCAGCCTGTTGACGTTCGCCACGCCATACTTTTCCGATTTCATATCGTTTGAACGGCAATTTGATTTTCTCTTGATTTCCGGCGATGAATCGCGCCAGAGAAACCGTTAGGTCAAAACGAAGCGATAATTCATCTTTTGCGTCTCCTGAATCGCCACGCGTTGCTGGATTTAAACGATATGTTAATTTATCCGCCTCTTCCCCTTCTGAAAGTAACACTTTCGTCAGCTGCACCGACGAGGTCTCGAGTGGCACGAACCCAAACCGCTCGAATACGGTCTTTATCGTATCGAGCATCTTCTGCCGCGGTATCATGTCCTCCGGTAGGTAGTCCCGGAATCCCCCGGCGAGTTCTGGTTGTATGTACGTGCCTTTTGCCATACCCCCTGATTGTACCTCCTATTTCTCTTTTTTTGAACTTTTCTTCGCTTTCTTCTCAAGCTCCTTGATCTCATCGCGCAGGATGGCCGCGACCTCGAAGTTCAGCTCCTCTGCCGCCTCCCGCATCTCCCGCTCCTTCTCCTTGATAAGCTTCTCGATGCCGCCCTTCGTCTTCGGCGCAGCCGAAAGCTCGAGCTTCGCCGCTCCCTCGACGGTCGGCAGGATATCCTTGATGGCCTTCACGATAGTCGTCGGTGTAATACCGTGCTCCGCATTGTACGCGAGCTGGCGCGTCCGACGGCGCTCGGTCTCCCCGATCGCCCGTTCGAGCGAGCCGGTGATGACATCGGCGTACATGAGCACCTCGCCGCGGACGTTACGCGCAGCGCGTCCGATGGTCTGGATGAGCGCCGTCTCGCTCCGCAGGAACCCTTCCTTGTCGGCATCGAGGATAGCAACGAGCGAAACCTCGGGGAGGTCGAGCCCCTCGCGCAGAAGGTTCACGCCGACCAGGATATCGATGTCACCGCGCCGGAGCTTCGTGAGTATCTTGATGCGGTCCAGTGTGGCCACGTCACTGTGGAGGTAGCTCACCTTGAACTTCTTCTCCTCGAGGTAGCGCGAAAGGTCCTCCGCCATTTTCTTCGTGAGCGTCGTGACGAGCACGCGCTCCTTCAATGCGACCCGTTCCTCGATACGCGGGATGAGGTTATCCACCTGTCCCCGCGCCGGGAGAATGGTGACCTTCGGGTCCACGAGTCCCGTCGGACGGATTATCTGCTCCACTACTTTCTTACTCGTCTTCTTCTCGAACGCACCGGGTGTAGCGGACGTGAAGATGACCTGACCGACACGCTCTTCGAACTCGGCGAATTTGAGCGGTCGGTTATCGATAGCGGACGGGAGTCGGAACCCGTATTCGACGAGTGTCCGCTTCCGCGAGGCATCGCCCTCGTACATACCGCCGACCTGCGAGACGGTTACGTGCGACTCATCGATGACCGTGAGGAAATCGGCCTTGCCGTCGTCGGTCTTGGGAAAATAGTCGAGGAGCGTCTCTGGCGGTGCACCGGCCGCGCGGCCCGAAAGCTGGCGAGAGTAGTTCTCGATGCCGTTGCAGTACCCTATCTCCTCTATCATCGCGAGATCGAACTTCGTCCGCCGCTCGAGACGTTCCGCTTCGAGGAACTTCTTCTCTTTCTCGAATTTCACGAGCTGTGCAGCGAGCTCGTCGCGAATAGCCGCAACGGCACGCGTCCGGTCCACGGGCGTGGTGATAAAGTGCTTCGCCGGCGCAAAGACCACCTCCGGCACCGTCGCGGTCTCGCCGGGAATGAACCCGCGTACCGGGTCCACCTCGAAGATGCGCGTGATGACGCCGTTCGAGAGCTCGAGTGTGTAGATGACCTCGCGGTCCGGCGGCATGATCTCCCACTGGTCACCGCGCAAACGGAACGTGCCGCGCTTTAGGTCCGCGGTCGTCCGGGTGAACTGGAGCTGAATGAGTTTTCGCGAGAACACGCCGCGATTCAACTTCTCGCCCGGCTTCAGTCGGAAGATGTTCTCGGCGTAGACCTCCGGCGCACCGAGGCCGTAGATGCACGAGACGGACGCGACCACAATGACATCGCGTCGCGTGAGGAGTGCCGTCGTTGCGGCATGCCGGAGCTTATCGATCTCATCGTTTATCATCGCCTCCTTATCGATGTACGTATCGGAGGACGGGAGGTACGCCTCCGGCTGGTAGTAGTCGTAGTACGAAACGAAGTAGTGAACGGCGTTCGCCGGGAAGAGCTCGCGGAGCTCGTTGCAGAGCTGGGCGGCGAGCGTTTTGTTGTGCGCGATGACGAGCGTCGGTCGCTGCACGCGCTCGATGACATTCGCGATGGTGAACGTCTTCCCGGACCCCGTGACACCGAGGAGTGTCTGGTGCGAGAGACCCGCCTCGAGTCCTTTGACGAGCTCTATAATGGCCTTCGGCTGGTCGCCGTCGGGTTTGAATGTGGAAACTAATTTAAAGTCGGGCATGGGCGTGCCCCGTGGCGAGCGGAGCGAGTTTTACGGGGTTTGAGGGGCTACCATACAATACTAACCGATTTTTCTCAAACAAAAACCGGGCGCCTTAGGCGACCGGTCGGATGCTATTCGTTCAGGAAGCGCTCCCCGTGGTCCATTCGCTAGTGTTGATCTGCTTCGGTCTCCGCATCTTCCGTGCACCGACGGCGAGAAGAATGAGACCCACTCCAAAGAGTGCGGATATAAAACCGATCGTCGCTGGCTCATAATACCGGTATTCGAGGAACAAGACCCAGAGAAGACCGACGAATGAAAGGAGGAACCCGGTCGCAAGGAAGTAGCAACCCTTGACGAACGGTTCCGCTGTCTTCCACTGGATGAATGCGATACTACCGATGATTGCAATGAAGATACCGAAAACGACCGACACCGCGATGAGCTCAACCATAGTACCCTCCGTGTGAATGTGCGTACCTCCGTTCTACCACGACCCGTATTCCGAGTCAAAATAAAAACCGGCCGCTTGAGGTGACCGGTCGAACGCTTTCATGATACTGCTGCCTGCTTCTGCTGCACGGTGCCCGTCAACAAATGCGTACTGATCTCTTCCCACGTCAGCTCCCCCGTCGCCCAGAGAGCCATCTGTGCACCTCCAACAGCAGCGGAGAGTAAGCATATCTCGTCGGTGGTGACCACCAGATACAGATTCATCGCGGACGCAAGAAGTGCGTGCGCGTGCGCTTTGACGGCCCAGTGCGTCGGCGGCGTTCCCTCGCAGATCTGTGTCGGTATATTCCTCTCCCGGAATATCCGCAGGTACTCCTTCGCGAGCGTTTCGATGCATTCGCGCGTCATAAAATATCCTCCGCTTCGTGATTGATTCGTGAAAGAACGTGAGGATACAGTACAACCGGCGGAGGGTGGCGTCAATCGATCTGGAACACCTTCTCCCGCGAGGTACCGCCCGAAACGAGCATCACGCGTGCCGGTGAGATGCCGAGGTGCTCCGCGAGCGCTTTCGCAACCGCGGCATTCGCACGGCCCTCGATGGGCGGCTCTGCGACCGCGATAACGAAATGAGCGTCATCCACAACGGTGACGCCCGGCCGCTTCGATTTCGTTCGCGCTCGAACAAATACGCGCATCGCGATCAGTTCGGTATCGCCTTTACCCCAGTCCCCGTTTTCGCGAGGCACTGCATAAGCTCTGGTGTCTGCGCCCATCCGCACTGTCCGTCCGTTGCCCGCTCGCACCGCGAGTACTGCTTGTAGCACGCGTACTGCGGGGTCCACTCGCACGTTGTGATGGCCTCCGCATCCGCGCATACCTGGCCTGAGCACCCGGTGATGACACACCCACCGGTCGCCTTGGGAGCGTTTGCATTGAAGGGCGGGTACAGGTCCGGATCGATGGTCCGGGAAAAACATACATACCCGGATTGATGCTCCCAATTCTGCATTCCGATCCCACCTTGCTTGACGGGAATCACTGGCGTCTCGAGGCGACCGGACGCACCACCGTTCGTATCCGTGCTCGGGTACGCGAAATGGGCGCAGAGTGAGAAGCTCGTCGACGCGAACGCATTGTACGTGTAGGGAGTGTTTGTTTCAGGATCGATGGGCACTATGAATGAGCTCAAGCTTCCCTCGAGGAGCGAGAGTTCCGTGGGTAATTGCCGCTTCGTCTGCCAGTAGTTCACGATCTGCCACTGAATGCTCTGCAAATCGCTCACTCGGCGCTCATCGAACTGGCGTGCCCGTTCGCTCGTCGGCGAACCAACAACAAGGGCGCCGGCGATAACCGATACCACAACAACACCGATAACCCCATAGATGAAGTACTTCATGGTCATTCTTCGTTATGCCGCTTCAGGTCAGTGAAGTAGTAGTAGAACACCGCGCCGGCGATGACGAGCACCGCGACTACCTTCAGGAAGAAGCGCATGGTGAGCTCTCCCTGCAGGAAGTTGTTGATGAGCGCAATAAGGTCACCGATCATGACGAGCGCGGTAACGAAGAGCGTGAAGTAGACGAGCCACTTCCGTATGCGCAGGTCTCGCTTCGAGGGATTCGCGGTGTAGCTCCGCGAAAGGAAGCGCATCGTGAAGAAGTAGACCGGGAAGACCACAACGAGCGAGGCGATAGCGAACCGCATCGTGTTCTTGGCCGACTGCAACGCCCAATACCCATCACCCTGCAGCACGTCGGGAAAACCAAGGTTCACAAACTGGAAAAAGAGAGTCCCTAAGGAGATCGCTGATATGTAGAGCGTGACGATGGCCAAGAGGTGCGTAAAGACCTCCTTCGGCGATGCTTTCTGTCGTTCGATTATTTCCATGGATTGATTATACCGCAAGGACAATGAGCCCGCATACTTCAAGTAACGTATTCCCGAGCACGAATGTGACGAGCGCCGCAACAAGGAAGGGCCACCCCAATGTGGTAAGTTCCTGCTTCATAACGAGCCGTCGGAAGACCGAAACAATGACAACGGAAACGAATATGAGCGGGATGAACGCAATAACACCCGGCCAACCAACAAGGAGCGCCATAAGGAACCCGAGCTCCGGTTCCCCCGCTTCGAAGAGTCTTCCGTTCCGCCGCTCAAGTGCCCGAAGGAACCAGAAGAAGAGTGCTGCGACGCCCACGACGAGTATGGTATCGAGCCAGAAACGGCCCCACGAATAGAAGAGAAGGTACCCGATGTCCGTGTTGAACACCCACGGAAAGAGCCGCACTATCCAGAACGGCATCTCGACCGGGTTCATGGGTATATGGAGAAGGGTCTTCGTGAACGCGTTCTGGGACCAGGCGTAGTACTGGCCGTAGGTCAGAAAGAGCGCGAACCCGACACGGAATGCGACCGTGATACGCACGAGTATCGTGATGGAAACGGCACTCCGCAATTTCGGAAGGAGACCTGGACGTGCTCGAATCGCCGTAAGGACAACGGCACATACAAAGACCGCACCGAAGAAAAGGTACGGGAGCCAAAGGGCGAATGGTCCGAAGAGGAACATTGAAAGTATCATACCAGAACACCCGTTCCCTGTGGAGGAGAGGGTTCCGGGATGGATGGTATCAGGCGTTCGGCAGCGAACCGAGCGCTTCGAATGTGCGCCGCACGTCCTTCTTTCCGACGACCGTCGCAACGAGCGCGCCGAGCACTGGCGGCACGGGTACGCGGCACCGCTCCACGCGCTGGACGAGGGATGCGAGCGAACGAGCGCTCTCACTCGAAGTATCACAGACACCGCTCCGAATGAACGCCTCCCCCGCCGTGCGGTTCCGTGAATGGGCGCTGAATGCGGTCGCGATGAAATCCCCGAATCCCGCGGGACCCCTGATGATGGCCGGTTTCGCGCCGAGCGCCGCACCAACCGAGAGCATCTCGTCCTCTGCGGCTGCAGCGAGCCAGCCTTTTCGATTCGCGCCCCACTCGAGTCCATCCGCGATACCGAGCGCGAGTGCGTAGATGTTCTTCATGACCCCCGCGGTCGCCACACTCCGTCGATCCGGGGTCTCGAAAACGCGAACGTTCGTCCCCGCGAAGAGCCCTGCGACTGCGGTTCTCGTTCTCGCGACGGGCGAGGCGATGACCGCAAAGCCGGGCTGGTCGTTCTTCAATTCACCGGCAAGCATCGGTCCTCCGAGGAGCGCGAACGGCTGCTTCGGCGGCAGAGTATCGAGGAGGAGTTCGTCCGCCATCATGCGCGTTCCGGTCTCCACTCCCTTCGCGAGGGAAACGATGATGACCTCGGGGCGAACGGTAAGGTGCGGCCGGAGTGATACAACCGCAGCACGGAGTGCCCACGAAGGAACACAGAGGAAAAGGACCTCGGCGTGCGAGGCGATACTCGCGAGCGACTTCGTCCCGTGCACCTTCTCGGGGTCGATATCCCACACCGCAACCTCATGGCGTGCACTGAGGAGCACCTTCTCGAGGGCCTGGCCGATCTCGCCGTATCCGATGATACCGATGTTCTGTGGTTTATTCATACAATCGGATGAGTTCGTCGAACTTCACGATGCGTTCGTTCAGGGGCGCCCCTATCTTCACGCCTTCCGCACCCGATGCACGGGCGAGGTGGATGATGAGTGTGTCCTCCGTTTCCCCCGAACGGTGCGAGACGATGGTCTTCACGCCGGCATCGTGCGCAGCACGGAGCGCCATACACGACTCGGTGAGCGTTCCGATCTGATTGGGCTTCACGATAACGCCCGAGATGCATTTCCCGCGAGCGAATTCCTCGATGCGGAGCGGATCGGTCACCGTGAGGTCGTCCCCCACAATGAGCTTCTGCGGGAATCGCTCGTAGAGCTCCTTGAACCCCTGCGCATCGTTCTCATCGAATGGGTCCTCGATGGAAACGAGAGCGGGAACGCTCCCGAAGAAACGCCCGTACGTTTCGACGAGTTCGGCGGTGGTCCGGGTCGTCTTTTCGAATGTGTACCGTCCATTCGCGTAGAAACTGGACGCCGCGACATCGAGGCCGAGCGAGAACCGATCGGCGAGCCCACACCGCGCGATGCATTCGGTCATGAGTGTGAGTGGCTCCATGTTCGATTTGAAATCGAGCGAGTACCCCTCCTCGTCGCCGAGCGGGATAGCCTTGATATGGAACCGCTCACGGAGCGCATCGCCGAGCGTATGGTAGATCCGGACGACATCGCGCACCGTCTGCGTCACCGAAACGGTGGTCCGCGCGATGACGAGGTACTCCTGGAATGCGAGCGTGTTACGTGCGTGCGCGCCGCCGTTCACGAGGTTCGCGAAAATGAGCGGTGGCGTGGATGCGGTTGGTTGGTCGCTGAAGAACTCATTGTGAATGATGCGCCAGAGCGGCTTCGCGTGCGTGGTCGCAAGGTTCCGGGCGTGCGCCACCGAAACGCCCAGCATGAGGTTCCCACCAAGGACGCTCTTGTTCTTCGTGCCATCGAGCGCGATGAGCTTCCGGTCGAGCGCCTGGATGCTGTCGAACGAGTGCCCGATGATCTCCCGTTGCAATGGTCCTGCGGCGGCGGCCTGTGCGTCCGACGCGGAGAGAACTACCGCTTCCCGCATCCCCCGGCTCTTCCCCGAGGGGACCGCAGCAGAGGAGGTGACACCGGATTCCGTGACAGCGACCTCGATGGTCGGCTCGCCACGCGAGTCGAATATCTCCCTGACGATGATGCGTTCGATGGCCATGGGGTTACGACCAGAGAAGGAGTACGAGCGGGATAGTGACGACCGAGGCGACCGTCGAGAGCACGATGGAGCTTGCGACGAGCGACTGGTCGAGATCGAACTGTTCCGCGATGACGAACGTGGTGACCGCGACCGGCATCGCCGCGAGGAGCATTGAAACGCCGACCTCACGGACCCCGCCGCCGATCATGATGTCCGCGAAGAAGATAAGGATGGGGAATGCGAAGAGCTTGATGGCGGATCCGAGGATGGAGAACCACACCACGTCACGCACGAACCGCCCGTGGAGGAAGCTCCCGAGCGCGATGAGCGCAGCAGGCGACGCGATGGCAGCGACCATACCGACAGCCCCTTTCACGGTACCAATGAGTCCCTCGCTCGACCCGATGAGACTCACGAGAATACCGAGGACCACCCCGATCGAGAGCGGGTTCTTCACGAACCCGGTGATGTACGCGCCGAGCTTCTTCGGTTCCCAGAACAACTCGACCCCGATGATCGCGAGGAGGATGCCGAGAACGAGGAATAGGGTTCCGACGCCAATGACCGACGCGGACCCTTCCGGACCGAACGCCTGCTCACCGATAGGGAACCCCATGTAGATGGAGTTACCGACGAGCCCAACGAGGAAAACGCTCGCTTTGAGCCGGCGATTCATGGGGCAGAGCGCAAGAAAAAGACCGAGGACGAGTGCGAACCCGACGAGGAAGAGTGTGTTCGTCCCGATGAGTTTCAGGAGCCCTGGAGTCCCCCACGAGATGTTCCAGAAGCTCACGATAATGAGTGCGGGGAGCGCAACGTAGTAGACGAATGAGTTCAGTGTGTGCACCCACTCCTCCTTCACGATGTCGTATCTCCGCAGCACGAATCCGCCTCCGATGAGGAGGAAGATAGGGAGTACTATCGAGATGATATCCATGGTATGCGCTTCGTGATGTGTGCTATACGATACATGCTACGTGCTACATGATACGCGTCCTACGGTACGAGGTTCTTCGGCGTTCCCTCACCGAAGCTCTCGATGGAGTCGAGTGTGGTCACAAGGATGCGTTGGAGCGCTTCCTGCGAGTTGAATGCGATGTGGGGTGTGATGAGAACATTCGGCATGCGCATCAGTTCGTGGTTCCGAAGAATGACCATGAGCTCCTCCGGCTTTCGAGTGGAGGAAAGGAACTGCATCTCATCCTTCGTCTCCCCTTCTTCTTCGATGACATCGAGCGCCGCGCCGGCGAGGAGCCCGCTCTGGAGTGCCGCAACGAGAGCGCCGGCTTCGACGATGGGACCACGTGCGGTGTTCACGAGGTACGCCCCGCGCTTTATCCGCTTCATGTTATCCGCATTCAAGAGATGCTTCGTGGCGCCACAGAGCGGACAGTGGATAGAGATGACATCGGAGCACGCGAGGAGTTCCTCGAGCGTGAGGTAGGTGAGGCCGGTCGCAGCAGCGAACGCCGCGTCGGGCTTCGCATCGTACGCGACCACCTTCATCCCGAACCCCTGCCCTATCTTCACCGCTTCCTTGCCGATACGGCCGGTGCCGATGATGCCGAGCACCTTCCCCTTCAGGTCGATGCCGCGCAGTCCTTCGATAGAGAACGAGCCGGTCTCCTTCATCTGGTCGGCGGCGGTGTATATCTTCCGCGTGAGATTCAAAATGAGGCCGAACGCGAATTCCGCAACGGTGTTATCGCCGTATCCCGGTACGTACGCAACAGCGATACCGCGCTTCCGGCACGCCCCGAGGTCGATGTGATCGAACCCCGTGGACCGGGTGGTGATGAGCTTCAGGGAAGGGAACTCGATGAGCACCCGCTCGGTGATACGTGAATCGGTGAATACCGAAATAACATCGACATCCGAGCGCTTCGGCGCATGGAATTCGTCGAGCTTCTCCTTCGAGAAGACGAGCGTATCGTGCGGGAACCGATTGCGAACGAGCCGCTCCTCCCATCCCTCCGCCTCAAAGAAAGCTATCTTCATATGATTGCATTCATTATAGCGCACCCGTAATAAAAAACCCCGCGGTGAGCGGGGTTGTGCCTCATATCTTCCTACGTGCGTGTCAAAAGCTCGTTGATCTTCTTGATCGCCGCAACTTCCGCGCTGCTTCCGGGCGTGGTGCGTATGAGCGCTTCCTTGACGTCATCGACGGACTCGCAAAGCTCGACGAGCCTCATATGACCCACGACGATAGTACCATAGTACTCGTCGGTGACTATTCTATCGAGCGCTTCGAGTACCTGCTCCGGGGTCGTGCAAAGCTCGAACCACTTGAGAAGCACCGCAGGCGCGAGCCAGTTAGATTGTTCGTACGTTCCATTGTGACAGTCCCTGAATACGCTCTCGGCCTCCTCGACGTTCGCACAGAGCTCGATGCGCCGGTAAATGAGTGCGATCTCTTTCTCTCCATCAAAGCCGGAATCGATGAACTCCTGCTCCGCCTCTTCAACCGTATTCGCGGTGTTCTGTGGGAGCGGCAAATTGAGCACCTGCTTGAATCGCCAGACCGGTATCCCGGTCTCATTCGAGAGCTGGATGAGCTCTTTGTCGGTCATACGACCTCCTGTTGGGTGAGAAGAAGTTGTGTGAGTACTGATATTCTTATATCAGAATTGAGCTATGTTGTCAATAAATACACAGGAAGGCCCGCTCATCGCGGGCCTGTGATCGTAGCGCGTCCCCTACTCCGCGGGGACGAATACGGCAACGGCAACCACCGTGGTCCACATGCCGTCCTTGTGCCCTTCCGCCGACTGCGTGATGTTCGTCGTTTTGAATATCTTCCCGGAGGATTTGTAGACCTGTTCGCGCTCATCCCACGCCGCGTTCGAGTCGAACTCGAGGCCGAGCGTCGTCGCGAGCATTGTTGCCGCAAGGTCCTCGGCGTACTCGCCGGCCTTCTCCTCCGTCATACCGAAATCGTGGTGCTCCGAGAGGTATCCGTAGTTCGCGGGGTCCGAGGGCTGCGCGAGACCGATCGAGGAAACGACGAGCCGGTTCGGTTCGTTCGTGGCGTTCCGTGCCATCACACAGAAGACCACCTGCCCCGGTGGGAGGCACTTCTTCCCTTCTTCGCGCGAGATGCGCTTGCAGTTCGGTGGGAAGATGGAGCTCACGGTCACAAGGTTATACTCGGCGATACCCGCATCGCGGAGCGCCATCTCGAACGAAGCGAGCTGCTCCTTGTGCCGCCCAACGCCCTTTGTGAAGAACATCTTCGCCGGTACGAAATTATTCATGAGTGATTTCAATTGTATCAAAGTGCGTCTGTGTATAACCCCCGACGGATTGCGTCCGTTCCGGTTCTCTGCTCTAATACCTACACCAGTATGCAGCCGAACAGTTCCCCACTCCGACGACCGGGAGGTCGTCCACCAATGCATCGACCGACGACTCCGCCGCCGGGAGCGCCGCCGTACACCCGTGAACTCGGGCTCCTGCGCCGCCGCTGCCACATCCTCCGCGAGAAGGTGTGGGATATGAACGATCGCCGTGAACGCTTCGAGGCGCGCCGGTGGGTGGAGGGCCACATCGGCGAGAGTTTCCTTACCGCATCCGCGGATGAGCTCCGCCGGCTCGAAGGCTACCTTGCGTACAAACTGAAGCACGGCCACTGCCCGCTCCACGAGCACGACAACTCGGATATCCGCTACAAGAAAGCGGGCGGAAGCACCGACGCACGGAACCGCATCAAGGAGAAGCTCATCGAGATGTTCGGCGAGCGGTGCGTCGATTGCGGGAAGTCCGGCATTCCGCTCACCCTGGACCACATCAAGCCCATCGCCTTGGGCGGGAAGAACGAACTCGGGAACTCGCAACTCCTGTGCGTCCCCTGCCACGTGAAGAAAACGAAGACCGACAGCCGCATCGCTTTCAAGCGCCACTTCGCGAAGACCTTCCCCGAGAAGATCGCCAAACGCCGTGCGCTTGCCGCAGAACGGCGCACGCAGAAACCCCGATCACAGGGGTAAGTTGACATTACGTGATTGGCGTGCTATTGTACTTCCAGTCACTTCCCTTTCATTCACCAGCGGAGGCCCCATGAAGCGGGTACTTTTCATTGTCATCATCTCACTGTTCGCTTCGACCATCGTGTTCGCACAGGAGCGCGAGGTGCAGCGCATCGATAACGTCGTTCGCGTGTTCATGCACACGCCCGGCGATTACTCGGTGATGGTGGAGAACAAGATCGGCTTCGAAATGATCCGTATCAGTTCTTGGCTCTACGAGTTGAGCTACGACAAGAACACGTGGGCGTGCAACAAGTGGGATTTTCCCGTGTTTCTCGCAAAGTCTACGAACGGCAAGATGAGCGTCGTCTCTGTCGAGGACCCACCGAATCGCCGGGTCATAACTCGCATCTTCATCACGGGACCCGAGGATTTTGGCGGTGCCTCCTGGTACACACGGAACGGGCGGAACCAGTCCCGCGAAGTCGGCATGACGACCGTTGTTAAGTAATAAGCAGAACACCCACCAATATTTGGTGGGTGTTTTTATTGAAAAAAGGCCCCGACATTTCGTCGGGGCGTGCTGGCGTTTTATCTGACGCTAGCGGCCGAACTGCGTGAGCTTCGCCTGAACCTCCGTGCCCGGGGGCGAATCCATGCCTGCGAGCCTCTCAAGGTGCCCGTCCGGCATCCTCATACCGAGGTCGCGCTGCACCGGTGCCGTGCTTCCGAAACGATGCTGCGAGTGCGTGGGCGAAAAGTGATCCTGCCCAACCTCGAAGGTCGTCTGGAATCCAGGGGTGTTGGTGTTATTGTCCATTGCTCTCTCACCTCCTCTCGAATGGATGTGCTGCATATATAACGAGAACGTGCGCATGGTAGTTACAAAAAGCACCCGATTGTCGGGTGCTCTGTTTTGAATACTGCCTTCATTGGAGCCGGTACGCGGCGAGCCGCTCCACGTACGATGTCTCGCGCTGTGAGCGCTGCCACCGCCGCAGGAGCCGGTAACCGGCGTACTTCGTGATATCGCGGACCCACCCGTACTTCCAGTGGTGCCACCCCCTGATGAGGTAGTGCACCGGGAATGCGAGCGTGCGGAGCGGTATCCGGAAGAGGCTCAACCGGCTGTAGAACCACCGCATGATCTTGATGGGTGTTTCCTGGAGCTCCGCGAGCGTGATGTCCTTCGGAGTGAAGCACGCGAAGTTCCCGTCATACCGACTCCACGGAACGACCTCGAGCGGGTAGATGCGCCCTTCGGCGATGAGCCGTGCGCGCAGGTCGGTCCCGACGAGTGGAACGGGATGGAGTACTTGGATGCTGCTCACCTTCGACTCGCGGATGAACGCCTTGAAGCGTTCTATCCGCTCCGAAACACCGAGCACTTCTCGGTTCGGCACACGGGTCCCCTCCTGTTTCGCGGGATACCCGAAGATGAACATGCCGTGTACCCAGAAGTAGCGCCGCAAAACGTGCGTCCACGCGACCATGTGCTTCGAGAGGTACCCCTTCCGCATCGCCTTGAGCTCCTCGTCCACCGGGGATTCGTACCCAACCGCGACCATCGTCACGCCAGCTTTTTGCATGGCCTCAAGGAGTTCGGTGTCCTCCGCGGTGCCGAGCCGTATCTGTGCCGTGAAGTCGAGTGATGAGCCGTACTTCGCGTATATCATCCGGAAGAAGAGGAGGATACCGTCGCGGTTCTCTTCCAGCCGGTCGTCGACGATGAAGAAGCTGCGTGCACCGTACGTCTCGACATGGTGCCGGACGACGTTGAAGAGGTAGGTGGCGCACGCCCACCGCGGTTCTCCCTTCACACTGCAGAATTCGCAGTTGAACCGGCACCCGCGCACCCTTCCGATCGGATAGGTCGCAAGGGGTCGCGCGTGCCGCAGGAGCCCGAAATCGGGATACGGCAGGTCGTTCATATTCACGAGCTCGAGCATCGACGGGTTATTCGAGTGCATCTGTCCGTCCTCGAGGTACGAGATACCGGGTATCGAGTCGAGGGGGTCGCCGTTCCGGAGCGCGGTAAGGAGCTGCCGGATGATGACCTCGGCATCGCCGTGAACCACGACATCCACACTATGGCCGAGCGCTTCTTCGGGACAGTAGTGCGCGTGCCACGCACCCGCGATGTTCACCGCACCGAACGTATGGTAGAGCGCGGTGAGTTCGAAGGCGCGGTCCATCGTGGACGAGAGCCCGGTGTAGAATCCGGCGACCGACGCAGGGTGTTCCTGCTGCAGCCGCACGTGGTCGGGAAACCCTCGCGCATCGCGCGGACCGCGGTAGTTGTTCTCATCGATGATCTCGACCCGCCATCCCCATGTCTTCGCTGCGACGGTCGCAACGCACACGGGTCCGAGCGGGGTCGTCTTCTTTGCTGCGCGCGTGAAGATGTTGACCTCGGGAAACGCAGGGACGATGAACCGTATGAGTGGCCAGTCGTCCGTTTCGATCAGTTTCATATACTTCCTCCACTGTATGGTTTTTAGATGTCTGTATTCTGTATACCACCGACACGCACCAAAAACCACCGGGCATATCCCGTGCTAAAAGCCGTGAAACCTTTCCTACCTGAAGTGCCACATTGTGGCTCGCCCGCAACGCTTCACGTATCGATACGGGCAGGCGGGCGTCTTCCCCACCCACCGGAGCGTTTCCGGGTGGCGTGAGTATCCGCCACTGCCGCCGTGCTTCGTGAGAATGTTCCAGAGGCCGTGCAATTCACGGTGCCCGGCGAGGAGATGTTTCCGGTATAGGTGTCACGGATGAACATCCCAGACACGCATCGGTCAGAGGGTATCCCCGGGGAACGCACGGAAGGACCCGCCGAACGGGGGCTGAGCCGTACTCTCAAGGTAATTTCGCATCATGCCCCGCATCGGGCCGCGCGAGAACCAGGAATCATTCAATCCGGTCGTGTCGAGAATGAACCCCGCAATGACGACCGCGAGGATGAACCCGACCACGATGAGCCAGAAATTCTTCTTGTATGAAAAATCGTAGCGGCGCAAGAGCCACACGCCGGTAGCGATCGCGAGTAGTGCGATGAGCGGCGCCCACCAGGGGAAACTTGCGAGCATCTGATCGAGGCGGTACGAACCGCCAGGACCGTGGGAACGCACCGCGAACCGCGTCACGCCGACGAGGAACGTGGAAACCACGATCGAAACCGTGAGTCCGATGAGAACGAGGAGCGACCCCGCGACGAAGTAGAGCCGCGGTCGCATCCGCGCCTTCCCTCCGTGGATCCGGTCCATCACACTGCTTTTTATATCGACTGGTTCTTTTTGCATATTTTTTTCAGCATGAGCTTCGCACGACTCACCCGCGTGGCGACTGTTCCGACCGGCAGCCGAAGGATATCGCTTATCTCGTCGTACGTACGTTCGTCGAGGTAGCGGAGCGCGAGCGGTTCGGAATACGTGAGCGGTATCTGGTCCAAGCACGCCGTGACGAGCGCCGCCATCTCCTTCTGCTCGAATTCCTCTTCGCCGCTCTCGCCGCCCGGGACATCGAGGTCGTCGGGGAACGGGACCTCCTTTCGGTGACGTCGTACCGCGTTCATCGCCTCGTTGTGAACGATGCGGTACATCCAGCTCGAGAACTTCTTCGCGGCATCGAACCCCCGTAGGTTGATGAACGCTTTGATGAACGACTCTTGGACGATATCGGCAGCCTGGTGCTCATCGCGCACGAGCGCGAGTGCGTACCGCAGGAGCCGCTCCTGGTACCGCTCGATGAGGGTCGCGAAGAGTTCCTGGTCGGACGACCGGACCCGTTGGACGACCTCCTCGTCGGAAAGTATGTTCGTGTCGTCTGGCATGATTCCATGGTTCATAGTACACGCGGCGCGACTGTTTGTCTGTGCGGGGCCGAACGTGCCGGACCCCGATTCGCATCGGGGTGAAGCGGCACTCATTCTCTAGCGATTCCATCCCCTCCCCATGCCCGCGCCAGTGCACGTTCCCGTACCCGCACCGGAACCGTTCCGGAGTCCAAGTCCGAGCTCGGCACGGATCGCAGCAGCTCCGGCGAGGTCGCCCTGCTCGGCGAGCGCGTGCGCCTGCGCGAACTTCGAGAAGCTCTCCGCGGTCACGACCTGCGAGACCCGACCCCGACCGCCCATGAGCTCCTTCCATGCGGCGTAGTTGTTGGTCTCGAATGCCGTCTCCATCGCCGTATGGCGTTCAATAGAGTAGTTCGGGCCCTGCACGTTCGGGTCGCCCCGGTACGCATCAGCGGTCCCCGGGAGCATGATGACCGCACCCAATGCGAGCGCTGCCACAGCCCCCAATCCGATAAGTTTTTTGTTCATTGTTCAGTATGTATGTTCCTCGACCTTTGTACCCCTACTACACCCGAGCAGGCAATTCTTTTTCATCGCCGTCCGCGCCCTCAAGAACGTGTGCGCCAAAAATGCCCATCGGCTAATTCGTGCGAATTAGCCGACCCATGGGGCACGACACCGCCGCGGTCGATCGAGAGCGCTAGCGGAAATCGCGTATCTTCTCCGCGAGCTTGATGGCCAGCTCCAGTACCTCCGTCTCGGTGAGGGCCTTCGCGGAACTTCGGTTGATGCTCACAAACTTGTTCGGATTGATGTTCAGGTTGATGGCGTTTATCTTCCCGTCATCTTGGTAGACCACGAAATTATCCATGGGGATACGCGAGTTCGACTCGACCCTACGCCCCAAGGACTCCTGTCCCGTACGCTGGTTCTCGACGCTCAAGAATTGCACGGCGATCTGGAACATGGTGTTCGCATTCGTTGCGCTCACGAAGTACTGGCACACGCCGCCACCGGGAACAACCGGGTCCGTGCGGAGTATCTCCTTGCCGGTAATGCCCTCAAGGAACTTCACGGTGAACTGCTCGCACGTATCGCTCGTCAGGACGTACCCGCTCCCGCCGCGGCTCGGCTCCCCGGGAAGACGCACGAACCCATCCGCATCGGTGGTTGCGCCTTCGGGTATCAATGTCGTGGAGTCGCCCGAAGACGCCGCCGGTACGTCACTCTCCTCTGTGGCGGGCGTTCCATCCGCCGGCTGCTCCGCCGCGGGCTTTGTGCCGCCCGTCACGAAGAGGGCAATACCAACGATGACGACCACCGGAACCGCATACAAGAGGTACTTGTTCATTGGATTCATTATACTACCAACAGATGACGGGCTTCGTGCCGATCGTCTCTGCAAGGAAGGACTCCACTTCCGGAAGGCCACCGATCTTGTCGATGAGGCCCTTCTCGAGTGCCGCTTCCCCGAGCATAGACGAACCGTCCGCGAGCGCGGTCACCGCGGCAACAGCGAGGTCCCGATACCGCGCGACGTCAGCAATGAAGTCTCGGTGCATGATGCCGAGGTCGCGCATGATGAGCGCACGTTCTTCTGCGGTGAGTGGCTTGCTTTGGTCGCCGGTATCCTTGAACTTCCCCGTCGAGAGCGAGTTGTAGGTAAGGCCCTCTCTCTGGTTCTTGAGCGATTCATCGGTGTACGAGTACGTGACACCGATGCCGCCGACATCGGAATACTTCGATGCGAAGATGGTCTTCGCTCCCGCCGCGGCAAGGTATGCCGCCGAGAGCCCAGCCCCGCGGATCATCGCCACGGTTGGTTTCGTGGCACTACGGAGTGCAACAGCAACCTCCTCTCCCGCAACGGGGTAGCCGCCGTAGGAATCGATCTCCAATACGATCGCCTTGGTTTGCGGGTCTGCCTCCGCTCCGAGTATCGTTGCGACGATATCTTCTGCCGAGGCCTCATCAACGGACTGCGCGTCTGCGGCCGCGTCCGTTCCGGCCTGCGGAGTGGGATAGAGCACAAGGTCGCCGTGAAGGTTGATACCGTACACATTACAACTCTCCTCCGTCTGCCCGACTTCGTCGCCGGTCTCACTCGTTCGGTCCTCGATACACTCATCGGGAGCAGCGGCAATAACGGCGCCGCACACGAGGAGCGCTCCGGCGAGGGCCCCGACCAAAAAGTGGAGTCGTCGCTTCTTTCGCAACTCGAGGTACTTTTCGATATCCGACTTTTGCTCGACCGGCTTCGATTCCTCTGTCATACCATTATTCTACTCCTCTTCTCCGGCAAAAAACCTATACGCCCAGGGGCCCCCTTGCAGGCACCGGCTAATTCGTGCGAATTAGCCGGTGGGGGCGGAGAAGAAAGAAAAAGAGGGAAGAGAAGATCGCTACAGGGAATCGAGGAGCCGCTTCACGACCGGGTTCTGATTGGGGGCGATGCGGTAGAGCATTTCGAGGCCGGATTGACGGCGCTCGATGATCTCGGCGAGGAAGAGAATGGCGAGGTGTCGCGACGTTGAGCGGAACGAGAGTTCGATCTCCTTCGCAATGAAGTTCACCGGCGCTTCGTTCTCGCGCTTGAGGTACGCAAGAATCGCGAGTCGGCGACGGTTCGCGATGGCTTTGAGTGGCTTCTCAAGTTCGCGTGGTTTCATAGGACGAGGATACGCTCCCCTGCCCAACACCATCCGTAACACCTTCAGTATACCACTCCGCCCGGACCGTGTTCCTCCCCCTCGGCTAATTCGTGCGAATTAGCCTAGGTGGAGGGGAGGACCGCATCCCCTACTTTTGCTGCCCACCGAGCTCGCGAATGACGCGTGCGACCCGTGCAATACAGCTCACCGTATCGGCAACAATGTCAGGCTCGGGGAGTCGGATGACCCGCCACCGGTGCCGTGCAAGGAACACGTCCTTCGCTCGGTCGCGGGTGCGCTCGCGGGCTCCGGCGTGAGCCTTCGTATTATCGCACTCGAGCGCGATCGCCCCACGCTTGCAGGGAATGGCGAAATCGAGCCGGAACTGTCGGGCGCCGTACCGAATGCGGTACTGGGGAACAGCCGCAATACCCGCGCGTCGCAAGCCCGCCTCGATGATCTGCTCCGTGGGGGCAACGCGGAAAAGCTGCAGAATAGTGCGCGATGCCCGTAGCCGCCGGAGTGTGGTGAAGCCGAAGGAGACGCGGCGCGGCACGGTGTTACGGATGTGGTGCGCGAGCGTGCGTACCGGACCGGTACGGAATTGAATGTATCGCTCGTGTGCCCGTGGGTGACGTGGTTCTTCGGGCAGAAGTTCCCGGCGCGTACGCATTCGGCGTCGGAGCACGCGAGCGTAGTACCGGATCCGTTTTCCATCTCGCCCGAACGTGGCGGGCTGGTAGAAGGCGAGATACCCGAACGCCGCAGTTGGCGCATGCGCCACGGGAATCCGGTACCACCGCTCACGCAGTAAAAGAGCGAGGTCACGTTTCGACTTCAGTACACAAACGAGCACGCGCTGTTCCCCTCGTGCCGTCGCCATATTTGGAATGATACCACGCCCCCGCACCCTCAAAAACCAACACCGGCTAATTCGTGCGAATTAGCCGGTACGACGGGGGGAGAAGAAAGGAAGAAAGAGAAGGGAAGAACACTACATCCCGAGGGAGCCGAGGAGGTTGTAGATGAGGAGCGCGGGCCAGACGATGGCCTTCAAAACTCCGAGCACACCCATCCAAAATGTGTCCGCATTCTGGATGTAGTAGACGGCGGCGCCGATGAGGGCCATGCCGTATATGCACCCCGACGTGCCACAGTGCTTTTTCATGGTGTCGTTACACATAGAGACCTTTGTTTCCATGGGTTTATTATACAATACCCACCCTATTGCATTGCTCCCTTTCGATACAAAAATTTAGTTTTGCCAAACGCCGCAACCCACTGAGCGCAATTTTTCTGCAAGTTCTTCTTCTATCTTGTTCGCATCATCTGGATAAGGGATGGGATTCAGTGAGTAATAAATATCCGGTCTTAATTTTACCCCATATTCTCCCGCGTATCTGTTCCCCTTGACCCCAATACACCCACCAGATCTTTGGAAGATTATTCTTTTCTCGAAGTTATCACACTTACACACATAACTCGTATTATTGTGGTCATAGTACAACCTATGTAGGTTGAATCGGCACTCGCATTTGTGAGCCGTGGAACCGACGTAAAAACAATCACTTCCCACCATATATCTTGGGTTCTTCTTTAAAAATCTCGTAACCTTTGTAACTTCTTTTCTTAACTCAATCGCATAGACATGCACGTTTTTACACCTATATTCGAGTGTGCATTGTGGACAATGTTCAGTCATACCATCTCTAATTGCTAGTTTTGGATTTACGGTTGGTAGTCTTTCGTAATAAATCCGCCCTAAGTTTAGAAATAAATTTGATGATATTTCCCTTTTTAAGGGCCTCGAAGAATGGAGTATAGTCTTCCGGCGACAAAAAGGAAAAGAAATATCGTTGTTCATTTCCGATCTTCTCATTCATGTCTGCAAAGTATTTTTCTGCAAATTCGTTTTTCGCTACGTTTTGCTCGTTTGTATCGCCGTCCTGTTTGATTTCAATTACAGCAATTAAATTCCCCTTCTTTATCAAAAAATCGGGGTTAAAAAATCGGGTTAAGCTATGAGTGCCCGGTTTATAAGAATATTCTATTTCATAAAATCCCTGATCTGGTAACTTGACCCACGCATCAAAATACTTAACGTTCTCCGTGCTCGTAAGTCTTTTAACGAATTCAATTTCACTTTTTTGTCTGGCGTGAACAATATTCTGCGGACACTTGTACTGTGCGGTACCGACGGAAATCACGCAGCCATTATACCTCGTGGGACTCTCGAAGAATCTTTTAATCGCAATCCTATCCGCTTCCCCCGAGGCATTGGCTGAATGTTCTTCGTAAACGATGGCACGATATTCATCCATAGATCGTATGCTCACGTATACCCTTTGCATCTCTTTGGTATTTTTCTTGATTGGCTGGGTATATTTTATTGCAACCTGAGAAGAACCGGTCTCCTTGCGATAGAGAATATTGAAAGCGTTCAGTGCCCTTTGCCGATTTTCGGGAGAAACCAGATCTTCATTTTTAGTACCTGCCTTACGCAATTCTTTTTTTATGATGTCCTTAACGTTTTGGACGGAGGTTTCATCTGCGTAGTGCGTCTTCGATGACTTGTCATAGTCTTTGATCTTTTCAAATATCTGGATCGCCAAATCGCCCACCCGGCAATACTCATAATCGACGTCATAGACAATTGCTTCCGTCTGCTGCTTGCTAACGTGCCGAAATGTCGCCATCTTTGCTGGAATTTGATGGTGAAAACCGAAACTCTTAGGTAATTTTATCTCTCCGGGTTCGGATGCCTTCTTGCTCTCTTTTATCACTTTCGTTGCGTCTGCCCAATAGATATCAAAGTGGTAGTCGGGCTTTTTTATCACGGGGTAACTAGCCAGGTAATTAATCTCTGCAACTGCATCGACATAGTCAGTAATTCCTCTACTCCAAGCGTCGTGATTCGTAACAGTAACTACTGGCTGCCCCTTTTTGTCTCCTACATATACCTCTGGGATACGCAAGCCCCTCCCTAACACCTGGGATATGAGTAGCTTTGAATTAAAGGCCTTTTCTTCATGCGGAACAATTTGGAATACATTTTTAACATCCCACCCCTCGGTAAGCATGCTGACGGAAAAAATGAATTCCACTGGGCAATCTGGAAAATCAACCCTATCAAGCAAAGCTACGCTGTCCCGATGTGATGCCCGCGATGAAACTACAATGATTTTCTTTTCAACATCTTCGAGAGAAAACCCTTTCTTTTTCACAAGAAACCTTCCGAATTCCCTGGAATATTTCTCTGCGTGATCTATTGAGTGCGAGATAAATATTGTGAGCGGTTTTTTAATTTCTTTATACTTATTCCGATTTTCCTCGTGAATAGCGTAGACTAATGAATTCTTGTCTTTGTTTCCGCCGTACTTACCACCCTCATCTTCGGTTAGGTACCGAATATCTTTTATATATCCTTCGTCGATGGCCTTTCGGATAGAATACCGATAGATTACATCTCGGAAATAATCGTTTCCCTTGTACGGAGTGCCGGTGCAGTTGAAGATATATTTGAAATTAAATTCGGGATTTTTAATGAATTGGTTCCATTTAGTAACAAACTTTTCTTCACTAATGATGTGATGGGCCTCGTCATTGATAATGAGCGTTCTCTGTCCCACCCCCCTCAGGCTGGGGTAGATGGATGAATTCTTAACATGCTCCAGGATGGCCGCGCAATTCTCGACGCAAATATCACCAGGCAAAATAGACACATCGGCGTGAATAATGTGCGGATTCTTATATTTCGATCCCGTCGGCAGCGTCCTTTTCAGCATTCTGTCCGTCGAAAAAGCGATGAATTTTTCCTTTAGCTGTTTCTCAATGGTACGGCTCGGAACAAGAATAAGAACCTGATCTACGGCGTTCTCGCATAATAAAATCTGGGCAATGCCGTACATCACCCAGCTCTTTCCTGTTGCGGTGGCGAGATCTACCGTGCAGCACAGTTTATCCGGAAACTCGAACTGGGCAATGTAGTTCTCCCTTCCAGAATGAAGCTCTTGAATCTTGGGATTCTGATCAAAATTTTCTTCCGCTAATTCGCGTACGCTTGCGTATTTGTTCCCCAAATAGAACCCAACAGCACATAATACTGCGTCCTTCTGATATTCCCGGTCACCACAAAGCTGGTCAAGAAAATGCGCATATTTCGTCCAGTCAAAATCAGTGCCCCGAGATTGCTGGAGCACCAAATCGTCCGGCCTTTCATTTTTTATTTGCTCGTGCTTTTTGGGGCTCACTTAAATTGCTTTCTATCTACTACCTCGAACCTTTCATTCCCATAGATATCCATGAAAATAACGGCGATCTTTTCTCCGGTTTTTGCCGGCATCAGAATTTCGCCATTCTTAATTTCGTTAAGAAAGAATTTATCGGTCAGATTAAAATACTTTCCGTCATAATCCCTATCAACGAAAATCATACTCAGTGCATCTTCATCTTTAACTTGTTTTTCCTTCTTGCCTCTCTGCTGAGATTTAAATTTATCAATCTTAATTTCTGCCTGTCTAAATATGCCCTTGGTCTTATTGAATAGATACCGACACTCAACGTGCGGCGGCTCTATGAAATCAAAGCCAACTGAGTCTACTATCTCATTCAGGCAGGCAATGGAATCGGGCTGTTTAATGGGCGTAAATTCTCTCTTTTCGATCTCGTCAATTACGGAATATGGAATCCGCAGAACATAATATCTATTATTGCTAACTGATATATAATCCTCAAAGAACTTTACGCTTGCAGACGGAGCGATGAGGAACATCTTCCCATCCAAATGCTTGCCCACGGTTTTATTTAGGCTTTCTATAAATTCACGCGTAAGGTATTTCTCGGTAAATATGTGTACTGGAGCATTGTCGCGAATGCCATCCACATCAAACCCGCCGATTTTATGATTTTTTGCTTCTACCTGAAAGAGCTCCAGGCAAAACTTTTTATAATCCTCGATCCCCATCTTTTTAACCAAATCATAGTCATATAATCCAGCATTATACAGAACGAATGGCTTCGGCCTTAACGCCTTGCCCTTATTACCGATTTCCCCACGTAAATTAAGCATCCGTTTTTGCGTCACGTAAATCGCGAATTTCCCGCAATCAATACCGATCCATTGTCTATTCAATTTTTCTGCAACCGCCAGAGTCGTGCCTGACCCAATAAAGGCATCTAAAACAATATCGCCTTCGTTTGATGATGTCTTAATTATCCTTTCAAGTAATGCCTCGGGTTTTTGGGTTGGATAATCTAATCTCTCATCCGACGTGCTTAAAATTATTGGAATATCCCATACGTCATCAAGGGCTTTGCCTTTTGCAATTATGTCTTTAATTAACTGTTTCTTGGGTGGTTCATGTGGATTTCTGTTATCCCATATATACTTTTCGCCATCTTTATCAATCAAAATCTTTCTTGCTCTAGTAGATGAGATTTCTTCTTCCGTCCAAGGAATTGTTGGTGTATCAATGTAATGTTGGGGGTTCCCATAGAATAGAATGTTGTCGTGCTTTGCGTTCAGTTTATACCTATTTATCATCGTTCTCTGCCCATAATGCCAAATGATGTCATTTCTAAAATTCTGCTCTCCGAATATCTCATCCATTAAAACCTTCATATAGTGCATTTTCTTCCAATCAAGATGCACGTAGATGCTCCCGTTTTCTGTTAGGACTTCTCTCAAAAGGATCATTCTCTGCCGAAGAAATTCAAGAAATTTCGCGCCTGCAACCTTATCCTGATATGCCTTCTGTTCTTGGCTGCCCTTAAAATCTTCCTTCGTAGCAAACGGTGGATCAATATAGACTAGCTTAACCCCATCACTTCCGTCGGGATTTTTTAATTTTCCCCCTTTCTTCATCTTTATTAAATGCTTCAAGGCCTGCAAATTATCGCCAAAAATAAGCATGTTGTGCCATTCTTTCTGATTGACTTCTATATTCTCCGGAAAAACCCTTACCGGCTGGAATGGCATGCTCATTGTGTCGGACAGAATATCCTGCTCCGGAGTTTTGCCTGCGTATTGTAAGTGGTATTCTTTTGGTTCGTTCATATTTATTTGTTACCCGATGGTCTCTTTCGCGAATTTCTCGAGAATCACGGCACTTGGATGATTTGCGAGAGACACGAGTTTGTTCGCGAGAGCAATCGGGACAAGAGAACTCTCATACATGTCGCACTTCAGTTTTCGAACGTTATGAAGGATTACGTCGAGGCCATGGAAATCCGCCTTGTTCGGATTCAGCACAATCTTTGCGTCAGGAACGGGAAGCGTGAGGACATAAACTCGGTCATCATCGGCCCGAAATATCAACTTCGCTCCGTAGTAAGATGTCGATGCATACGGATTAATCGGATTGGCCTTTCCGGGAACGATGTACTTATAGATATAATCATTATCGAGCAGAAGCACCGAATTCTGTGGAATTTTTGACTGAATTGAATTCGCGTACTCAACAAAGGAACCGCTTTTTTCGATGCCAACAAGAAATATCTGGTGTTTGCCTTGAAGAAATGTCATTAGGTGACGGAAGGACTTATGCATGTTCGCGGTCTGGCCAAAAAAGGCGAGGGGGCCGTCTTTGATGAAAATTGTCTGGCTAAGAAGTGCCGGTTTCGTCTGCAGGATCGAACGGATGAAGTGCGCAAGAACGATCTGCTCAAGAAGCGTGGTAAGGTACCCTAAAACACCCCCTGCGCCAAGTTCATTGTCAATTGCTTCATGAAACCGAAAAATATCCGTAAGAAAGATTACACCATGACAATCAGGACACGGCAGGGTCAGATCCTTCGAGAGTGCTACCTTTTTTATTGAAATATCTCGCTTGCCACATATTGGACAACTGGCGAGATTATACTCCGATTGCGGGTTGTCGAATTCAGAGAAAGCGAGCCAACGAAGCGTCTCGAGAAAATTCTCCGAAGGAGCGGGGTGTAACCTGAAAAAATCAAAAAGGGAGCGCCGGCATGAATTAATGAGATCGATCTCAGAATCAAAATTGATATTTTTCGTGGGGAACGAAAATTTGAATCTTTCGATACTACGCAACCGCTCCATATCTGACGGATCTATAAAAGGCTGGTGCTCAAGTCCCTCAAGGTCTGATATTTTAAAGAAAAGGGCTCCGAATTGAAAAAAAGCGAGCGTGGCGGATGGATAAGTTTTTTTCACTGAGACGTCTGTATACCCACCGTCAATAGCAACAACAAATTTAATGGGGTTGTTGGATGGCGTTTCGATCGGAAAAAGCCGATTTTTAGGAAGGTCGACTCCTTCTTCGTCGCCTGGAAGATGACATCTCTTAAGAAACTCGACAACACCCGGATCCTGAATTACATATCCATGGGACGCCTTGCTTGCGTACTCATCTGGTTTTCGACCCGAATGACTTCGATATGTCATAACGCAAGCTAATTCTTTTTCACCTTAAATTGATCAATTTGAACGGGAACAACGAACGGATTCGAATATGTTTTCATCCGAACGAAACCCTTGTCCGTATTTGCGCTGAACCGAGTCAGGCCCTCAGCGAAATCAGCGAAGTCGTAGTACTTTCGAAGCTCCTTCAGCTCGTCCTCGTTGTTTAAGTGTGCGATAAACCAGTTCTGCGTATTCTTAAGAATACTCGAACTAATAGAGCTCACCTCCTGAGTTGCGTACACCAACCCAAGGTTCAGCTTTGCGCCTTCTTTTGCAATACGGTTGTAGATCTGGCTTAAGTCTTGATCGTCCTTCTTCGGGAAAAGATTGTGCGCTTCTTCAAAATAGAACTGAATGAAGTTGTTCGGCTTTGTTCTAACGAAGCGATCCATTGCGTCCATGAATATTTTTCTACAGATCCTTTCAGAATAGAGCCGCTGCACGTCTGGGTCGCCCTGCGACAAATCAATGATAACGATCTTGCCTTCTCGTAGCCGTTCGATGATTACCTCATCGAATGGCTCATCGCTTTTGTCGGTATGAAGCGGTAGAAGCGGTTTGAGTTTTATATAGCCACTCACATTCGGGTTGCCGCCGGGCGTCTTGGTGCGGGTGAGAAAAACCAGGAGCGCCTTCAGGTCCTCATCTGCCCATTCATGACCGTGCTCCTTTCGATAGTCGACAATATACGGATTATCCTCATAGTGCCCCCAAACCGAGGCGAACCAATCCGTTGCTTCCTGTAGGGTGATTCCCTTACTCGGATCAATCGGATTTTCTTCGCGGGCCAAAGAGTTTAACGCAGCATTGCCCTCAAACTTGATTTTCTTCAGGCCCTCGGGCGGCTTAAAGCCGGCACGATAAAGACAACATTGGTATGCGGCAACTTTTCTTGCGAATCGCACTCTAGCCGAGCGGTCCGCTTCTTCTGGCTCAGGCGCCTCCAAAGATACAGCGAGAAAATTATTCACGTAATCCGCCTTCTCATTCCCCGTTCTTAAACGTTCAGCGGTCAATGCAAGCGCAGTTTCGATTTCAGTATAAAAATTTACCTTGAGCACCTCAAAGTCGGGTTTTTCAATGACGCTATATCGAATAGTATCTTTCTTGTACATCTCGAAAATCGCGGTCCCTTCGTCCTGCAGGTTTGCATTTGCATATTCACCGTTGATGTCGAAAATAATCTGTCCAACACCATATTTCGGCACACCCCCTTCCCCAAAAGGTGAAAATGCCCCAAGATCTGACGCGTCAATAGCATCATCTAGATTCTTTCCCTTACTCCCAAGGTCATATGAGGCCTGCACAATTTTTTTGATTGTGTTTGATTTTCCGGTACGCGTCATACCAAAGAGTGCTGTGCGTTTTCCAAGGAAATCCTTGGAGGTGATGTAGGTTGGCACCATGTCGTGAGACTGCTGAAAACGAAGACTCGAACTGTATCGCACGTGTCCAATCTTCACGTCATTCTCTTGCCCCGGGATCTCGTCCTTTTCTTTATAATTCACGATTGCCTCAAGGACATTACTCGTAGGCTTGTACACCGAGTAATGGTGTGAGCTGTAAAAGTTTTCAAGATCAGCCCCGAATACAACCGATCCATTTGCATCTTGGTAAAAGGTTCCCAAAACACGGCACTCGAGACCGGAAAAACTAAACTGGTAGCGCGTAAATTGATCAAGCTGACTCTTCTCGCCCGCAGTTTTGAGATTATCCTTGTAATACTCAATCATTGAGCTAATGACGTCGCTGTCGGTCGGAAGCTTCGTGGGGCCAAGTGCCCTGAGAAGGATTGCTTCACTTATTCCTTCGGTGTTTTCGTAAAAAGCGAGAAGAAAGGTGCCTTGTGGTAATCCACCAACTTTATTTTTCCATGAATCGGCAACAAGCAAATAGGCACGGCCGTAGTCAATGTAAAACGGACGTCCCACAAATTGTTCTTCTTTTTTTGCGTCACGAAAAAGATCGACCCCGACAGTTTTTTTAATATTCTCTTTAAATGTCGTCATAATAATTCTATTAAAACAATTTCAATCGACTTTTTAATAGTGGGTCTCTAAGTCTAATAACTGATTGCTTCCCATATTTTGGATCGATTTCAATTGCCACCCATCCCCGGCCAAGTTTTTCAGCACAATAGCCAGTTGTATTTGTTCCAGCAAAAGGATCAAGGACTATATCGCCCGGATCTGTGAGAAATTCGACAAAAAAAGAAGCGAGACCAAGCGGCATTCGAGCTGGATGCGGCTGTATCTCGCGTCGTCGGCATTCATTCGAAAAATAGTCATTCGAGCTTGTGTTTGCGAACCGTAGAACATTTTTTGGCAACCGCAGGACATTTTCTCCCTCAAAAGTTTCAAGCGGAATAACATTATGCATTATACTCCCTTTATTATTCTTTAGAAAACTTTTTCCTCCAATAACATGCTCTGATGGACGACGCCCGGCATTATAAGTGCCGCTTTTGAGTAAATCCTGCATGCTCTTGCTATAGGGCCGTAGGACTCGACTATTGTCTGCCTTTGGGTTATCGGATTTCGCCATCCACCAAACCCTTGTATAGCTATCGGTAACTCGAATGCGGTCTACTGTAACCCATTGGGCTGGAGAAGGAAGTCGCGCTGGATTATAACAGATAAATTCTTGGCAGAGCCTTAATCTCGCCTTTGGATGTTGCACAAAGTACATTAAAGACTCGAGAGGCAGAAGTGATTGAATTGGTTTTTTCGGTTCCCAGGCGTTTCCAATCTCAATTATAATTGAACCATCCTTTTTCAATAATCTTGAAAACAAAGGAGCAAGCCCCGCAAACCATTCCTTATATTTACTCCCGGTGAGATTTCCATACTCCTTCTTTGCGTTCAGAGGAAAAGGAGGTGATGTAAGTATAAGCTGAACTCGTCCCTCATAATTTTCTAAAAGGAAATTCTTCGTTGTCCTGTCATCAATACTACCAACAAGGTATCGTCCAAGTCTTGTTGAAAAAACCTTTTTCATAGCTATAAACTCTTCAAAAAATATTTATTTAGTGGTTCTCGTCTTTTTGAGGAACCCCTCGAACTCGACCTTTTTAACGCGGAACTCTTTTCCGATTTTATGCGCCTTGAGTTTGCCCGCCCCGATGTAGCGATATATTGTCATAATATTAACCCGAAGTTTTTCCGCGAGTTCCCGTGCCGTATAAAACTCTCTTCGTCTCATAACTTAGTTATTATACTTTACAATTCTTTACACACAAGTGGATACCTTACTCAAGGAAGATGAATAAACCGAAAAAACCAGGGGTAGTCTTGCGAGATGAGATCCAAGCAAAGCCCTACCACACCCTGGGGATGAGGCGGAACTTCACGCGGGTGCAGTACTCCGCGTAGCCGGGGAGGCTACTTCGGAGCAGGCGCTCCTCGTCGAGGAGGCGCGGGATGATGAGTGCACAGGCAAGTACCACGGGAATGAGCGCCCAGAAAGAGCCGAGCGCGAGCGGGATGACGAGGAGCATCGGGATGATGCCTGCGTACATCGGGTGCCGCACAATGGCGTAGGGGCCTGTATCAATGACCTTCTGCCCCGCCATCACCTCGACCGTCCGTGCCGCATAGGCGTTCGCACGGAACGCTGCGAAGACGAGCGCATACGAAACGAGGACCACGATGTCCGCAAGGAGGACGAGCCAGGTGGGAACCACAGACCACCCGAGCCGCACGTCCATTCCCGGCATGAGGAATGCGAGCGCGAAGAGGAACCCGGATGCTGCCACGAACCACTGTTGCGAACCTCGCTTCTCCTTGTACTGCATCCGGCGTGCGAGAAATTCCGGTGAGCGCTTCATGAAGTACGCTCCGACGAACGCGAACGGTACGAAGAGTACCGCGAGGAGGACCCACGCCTGCCAGTAGTCGAACGTCCATGCGGGCAGGAAGAGCGCCGCGGCGGTCACCGCGATCCCAAGCACGAACCGCACGACGAGTCGCCACACCGGCATACCACCTTGTTCCATGTATTTAGCATACCACGAAAAATGCCTTCGGCATCTCGTGGCGAGCCCCAAAAAACTACTATGTCTCGTGGTAAGTCACGAAAAGCGCTTCATTCTCATATTCTTAAGAACATGAGAATGATTCGTCGTGCGCACCTCCTCTCCAGCAGTGTTCGCCTGTTCGTGCGAACAGGCGAACACTCGCACGGGAACCACGAAAAATGCCTGCGGCATCTCGTGGTAAATAAAAACCGGCCACTTTTGGCGACCGGTCTGTATGAATGAGGGCACTCACATGGTCGGGAGCTCGATCTTCCCCCCAACGGCCTGTGCCCATGTCTGGCAATCCATGAGTGCAAAGACCGGAAGGCGGGTTCGTCTGCTCGCGGCAAACAGCTCCTCCATCGTCGCGGTCCCGATGAAACCCACGAAACTACGCTCCGTCTCTGCGAGCACCGGCGCGAGTTTCGCGCGGATCGCCGCAACACGCCTTCGCTCCGGAAGATCCTTGGCGAAGAAGGCGTGCCCGCCCAACTCGATCGGTTCGGGAGAGTCGGGTTGAAAATGGTTCTTGATCTCGAGGCCGGTCATCACACCTTCAACGCCTGGGTGGTTGAAGAGAGCCGTGTTCCCGGCATTACAGTGACAGGGAGCATCACCATTCTCCATCTTGATCGTTCCACTGTCTCCACACGTATCGCACGTCGGCACCATGGTACCCCTTTCTGTTGTGAGAGCTGGGGCTAGATTACAACACCTGCAGTGGATACGTCAACCCACCCCGTAAAGCTTCGCCACGGGGCAAGCGAAAACCCTGCGGCATCTCGTGACTCCTCCTCTCCCTCACTTCCCCTCCACCAGTGTTCGCCTGTTCGTGCGAACAGGCGAACACTCGCACAGAAACAAAAAACCGGCCACCTTTGGTGACCGGTCTCATATGAACTGGGATACTCATGGGGGCGGGAGTTCGATCTTCCCGGTCATGGCCCGAAGCCATTCCTGGCACCCAAAGAGATCGCGAGCTGTTACTCCGTTAACCCGGTGGCATATCTGCCGCAACTCATTCCTCGACGCGGCGGTCATGAACACACGGAAGTCGCGTCTCTTCCTCGGCAGCACGGTCGCGAGCTGCACGCGGAGCGCAAGAATATGCCGTCGGTATGGAAGCGCCCACGCGTTGATCTTCTTTCCGGTATACCGGATCGGATCCGGAGAATCCGCCATGAAATGACGCTTCATCTCCGCACCCGTCACGTCGCCTTCAACGTTCCAGTCGGTGAAGAGTGCAGTATCTCCTGCGGGGCATGCACAGGGCAGTTCGTCGTCCTCAACCTTCTTGCGCCCGAAACCACTACAGAACACGCATGTCGTCACTAAATATTCCTTTCTGTTGTGAGAGCTAGGTGTAGACTACAATACTCTCGATTCGTACGTCAAACCCAACAACCAGAAACTTGACAAAATGCTGATTTTAAGTAGAATATTGCCAGTCAAATTCAAAACTTAAAATACGAAAAATGAGGAAAGGAGAGGTTCATCATGAACTTTGATGATCTCCTGTACCGCTCCACGCCGGAGCTCCAGGTCATCACCCCCTACTACAATCCATGCGGGTACCGAACCCGACGTCGGAACTACGAACTCTTCGCTTCGACGCTCCGCCGGTCCGGTATCCCCCTCCTTACCATCGAGTGCGCGTTCGGGAGACAGCCATTCAACCTGGAACCAGCGCTCAATGTCGTACACATCCGAAGCCGCTCGCTCGTCTGGCAAAAGGAACGTCTGTTGAATCTTGCCGTCTCGTGGCTCCCCCGTTCCGTCAAATTCGTTGCGTGGATCGATTGCGATCTACTCTTCGAGAACCCAGAATGGGCGACCGAAACGGTGTCCGCGCTCCGCGCGTATCCGCTCGTGCAGGTCTTTGAGTCATGCAACCGATTGCCGCGGCGAAATCTCGCGGGCATCGAGAAGGGTGATATCTGCTATTCGTTCGGTGCACTCGCCCCGGACGACCCGACACTGCTCGCGACCGGGAACTTCGAGGATCACGGCCACACCGGCTACGGCTGGGCGGCCCGACGCGAACTCCTGGACACACACAAACTCTACGAGTACGCCATTGCCGGTTCCGGAGACCACTACATCGCCCATGCGGCGCTCGGTGACGTCGACGGCCCTTGTATACGGCGGATGATGTGCGATAACCGGACCCTGATCAATCACTTCACTGACTGGGCCCGACCGTTCTCACGATCGGTCCGCGGCCGGGTCGGCGTCGTCGCAGGTACCGTTCTGCACCTCTGGCACGGCGAACTGAAGCATCGACACTACATGCACCGCCACGTTCAGATCGTGAAGGCGGGGTTCAATCCGTCCACCGACATCGTTGCCGCACCCGGCAAACCACTCGAGTGGAGACCGGGACCGACGAGATCGAAGCTGAGTCGCTTCTTCGCGCAATACTTCACTGCGCGACGCGAGGATGGCACAAAACGAGGTACGCCAACGCACACACACAACACAAGGAGTCACTCGCATGTCAACAAAACGTGATTTTCTCACTGCGCTCGGCAAAAAGATCACAGCGCTCGAGAAGTCGCTTAGCACGGTCGCGCTGCAGTGCACAACCGCAGAACAGGAACAACGCACGCGACTTGTGAAGCGTACGGACCGGCTCGACGCACTCGTCACAGAACTCCTCCCCGATCTCGACCCGAAGACGATCATGGCGCTCGAGAAGAAACTCCCGAAGGTCATCACCGTCAAGCACATCGAAGGATTCCGCACGGAGTTCCTCCACCAGCAGGAGATATCCGTCGCGGAAGCAATGGAAAAAGGCGCTGCAAACGCCGTGCGACATTGCATCAACACCAAAGGGCTGCAGCAGCTTATCGACGATGGGTACGGAACGCCGGCGTACTGCACAAACTTCTGGCAACGCAAATTCTACGCCGATTGGAAACGCGCCGACGAGATCATCGAGCGTTTCCAAAAGGAGACCTGGGACCAGGTCGTGGTGCACTACAATGAACTCACCGCGGAACTGCGTGCCGCGCAAAACGCGCTCGCATCCGCACGAGCTCATGAACGACCACTCCATACCACACCTGCGATGGACGCACTCATTCTCGGCAAGGTTCGTGTGCAGCTCAAGGCAGCACTTGATGCACTCGACCCGAAACCGGACTGGATGCGATTCATTAAGTATCTCGACAAACAGATCGGCAAACACGCTCGGTCGCTCATGGTGCTCCAGAAGACGCGGGATGGGGTTCAGGGATCGCTGAATATGGCTCTGGCGCTCCGCACAAAGGCGGTACACAGCCCCGTGCGCGAGGTACCACGTCACTACGTCACTCGGGTATCCCGTGACAGCGACACCGACATTCTCATGCCCCTCCTCCTCTACACAATGATGTCCGACCACTTCTCGACCCCGCATGACTCCGCATCTACCACTGACCGTATGACCGGCCACGGTGGGGAGTTCGGTGGGGCAGGAGCGAGCCAATCGTACACCGAGACGTCTTCAAGTGGTCGCGGCGGATCACCGTCGTGATCACAAACACCACATTCCAGAAAGGGTAGCACATGAAATACGTGACGTTCAGAAAGATCGCTATCGGCGTACCGCTCGCTTTCGTCAGTATCGTCGTGATCTTCCTCATTGCATCGGCGGTACCGGAAACGCCGGCGACCGTGCAAGCGACCCCGGCCACACAAGCGCCGGACCCGCTCCAAACGCCGGCACCTGCGCCGACCACGAGCCAGATCCGCACCGCGCTCGACCAGTGGCTCGCAATGAATCCACGTGCCGGCGCAACGATGAAACTCGTCGACATCCTCCCGCAGGAACCCTACAAAGCAACGGCCCTCCGGTTCCCGGAAGCCGATGCCGTGAAATGGTCCAACGACCCGAATCAATGGTCGCAGGTACGCCTCGACCTGAACCGGGACGGGAAGGATGAGGAGAAGTGGCTCCTCAAGAACGGCCGCACCTACAAGCGCGAGATCCTCGGTGCATCCGGAAAGACCATCGCCACAGAATACTTCAAGTAGCATTCACCGCAGTAAAAACAATGCCCGCTCTCATGAGCGGGCTTTTTGTTCGTCCTCCTAGCGATTCAGGAACGTGATGGTGAGCTGGAGAACCGTCGCGAAAGCGACCCAGAGGAGGTACGGGATCTGCATATACGCGACCCAGTGCACGTACGGCCAGATAGCGACCATCGCCCAGATGAGCGTGCCGAGAACGAGGAGGATATCGACCGCAGCGAGGTAGTTATTCTGCAGACCGAACTGGATGGGCGTGAAGAGAAGGTTGAACACGAGGTTCAGGATGAATGGGAGCGCCACCATGAACGGAATTGCCTTCTGGAACGTCATGAGGAATACCTTCCCGAACGAGATGGCGATGAGGACGTAGAGCACGCTCCACACCGGCCCGAAGAGCCAGGAAGGCGGTGCCCACGACGGCCTTATGAGTTGTTGGTACCAGGAATAGGTTGGCATAGGTTTAGAAATTATTGCTCCGGTACGACGAGGCCGGTGCAGCGCCAGTTGATCTCGGCAGTACGCGCCCCTTCGTCCACCACGCACGCAGGGCTACACCCTTCGCGCATCGCGTTCAGGTTCGCGTCGAACCACCAGGTCTTCGAATTCGTGTTGTACGTCCCCGTGGCGAGTGCCTCCCCTCCCTTAATGCACGTCGCTTCGGCGATGCGTCGGGCCTCGAACTCCGAGAGCGTACCGATCGGCGCCCCCGTGCACGGCGCAGCACCGCAATCCGAACCGGTGCGAACGAGCGCTTCCGCAGCGTCCCACATGCCCGGATCGGCGTGCTTCTCGCGCATCCAGTACCACCACTCCGCGCCCCAGAGGTAGAAGGTATCGAGTCCGGTCTGCCGCGCGTACTCCACGATGGGGGCGAACTTCTCCGGCGTCATCGTCTTCCGCTGCTCTTCGAGCGGCAGGTCGTAGAGGAGGGTCTGCCCCCATGGTTCCGCCTGCAGCTCCACGTTCCACACATCCTTGCCGAAGAGCGCCTTGACGAGCGCCGCCTTTCGGCCGTAGAAGACCGGCGGGAGCGGGTAGCTTAGGTACCGATCGAACTGCGTGAACCAGACCGTGCGGTAGAGCGTGGTCCCCACGATGTCGCCTATCGTGGCCGCCTTCCACCAGAGCGGCACCTCACCGGAATCCGTGACGATGACCGGACGCGAGGAGTCGAGCGACTTCACGAGCGCCACCTCTTTCTTCAGGAAATCCGTGTCGTACCACGGACAATCCCCGAACGGGAACATCGCCTCGTTCTCCACCTGCCATGCGAATATCGCTCGGGATGATTTGAATTCCGTGACGGTGGCCGTGAGGAGGTCGAGTATCTCCGCCTGCTGCTCTTCTTTTGTGAGGCCCTTCGCCCACTCCGGAAGGTGGCACTCGGGCCAGCGCCCCGTCTTCATCCCGACGACCACGATGAGCTTTGCCCCCGCACGCTCCGCTTCGCTCGTCTGGAACGCGAGGTCCTGGAACGTGAAGGTCCCCCGCTCGGGCTCCAGAAGATCCCACCCCATGAGTGTTTTAATATCCTTCGCACCGAGATCGTCGAGGAGCGCGGTGTAGACCTCCTTCCAATCGAGACCGAAACTCATCGTGTGCCGCTCCGAGAAGTTCACGCCCCAGGTGATGTGCGCGGCAGGCGTTGCGTGCCCCACGAAGAGGTAGAGCGCACCCGCGACCACGATGACCGCGATACCGAACCCCACGTACTGCAGGGTCTTCGCGAGCATGTAGAGCCACACGTGCCTCATACGGCGGTGTTCCCCACGATGAGCGCGACGAGCCCAAGGACGATGAGTGCGATACCGATGCCCTTCTGCACGAGTGACCCCTTCGATGTCTCTTCATTGAAGAGCGCGGGGAAGCGGCGCGAGAGCACAACGGCGAGGACGAGGAGGAAAAGGTACTGCACACCTTGGAGGGCGTTCACGAACGCGAAGAGCGCCGCGGGCGCAAGATAGAAGGCCGCGTGCTGGAGGATGGAAGCGCCCGCCGCGGAGGCCTGCGTGGCAAGGAAGAGTTTCAGCGTCTTTCGGTTCTCGCCGCTCGCATTGCCCCGCACGCGTACGCGCACGTCTTCGCGCACATCACGCAGGATGAGGAAGAGCGCGATACCTGTTACCGCAGCGCCCATCTGCACCCAGAGGAGTCCGGACCAGAGCGACTGGAGAAGGTAGGCGGATTTGAGGAGTAGGAACGAAGAGGCGAAGAGGAGTGAGGCGAGGAGGGCGATGCGGATGCTCGCCGCGGAGACGCGCTTCGCCCGGTCTATCGAGAGGAGCACGCTCCCGCAGATGAGAATAGCGAACGCGACGAGGCCGAGCGGAGTGAATGAGTCCCCTCCCGGCAGGAAGACAATACCGAGGATGAACGTGAAGATGGGGACGAGGCCGCCGGTCGCCGGAACGATGCGCGAGACCTCGAACCGCTGGATACCGCGGTAGTAGGGCAGGAGCGCAAGTATGAAGAGGATACCCGAGACGAACGCGTACCCCACCGCCGCGAATGACGGCACCGGGATTCCGATAACGAGCGCGAGCACGACGAACGGGATGAGGCCGCCCACGCCCACGAACATCGCGTACGTGGCGGGCGTCTTGAACGAGCCCGCGAGGAGCGCCTTATCACCGAGGGCGGCCAGGGCGTAGAGGAGGTAAGCGCCGATTGCGATGGGGAGCCAGAGCATGTTAGCGGTGGTGTGCGTTCAGATATTGCATGATATTCGTGGTCCCCTCCCGCTCCATGCGGTCGTACCCGTTCTGCGCCATTGCCGCGAACGAGCCGTTCACGAGGAGTTCCGGGAGCCACTCGCGTGCGGTTTTCGGATCGCCCTCGTCCGTCCCCGCTTCGAGCCCGAGGAGCCAGTTGCGATTGCAGCGTTCCTGCGCACCCACGGGTGGCGCGATGATGATGGGAATGCCGAGCGCGGCGTAGAACGAGATCTCCGATGGCTTCGTCCAGAGAAGGTCCGTCGTCGCGAGGGCTTCATTGAACTCACGGAAGTACTCGTCCTTCGTCTTTGTGTAGATGATGCGGATGCGGCCACCGAGGAAGTGTGCGAGGTGCGCCTGGTGGACCACCATCGTGAACTCGTTCTTCGCCACTTCGTTCGTCCCCGCAACAAGGTTCAGATTCACACGACCCTGGTGGATGAGTTTCGAGAGACTCATGGAGAGCTCGTCGCCGATGCGGAGTTGCGCGCCCGCACCGCCGACCGCGAACGTGAGCGTGATGGGCCGCTTCGTCTGTCCGCCGCGGGCCGCGAGGCGCGCGAGACGTTCCTCGAAGTTCTGCCGAGCGTGGCGCGTGAGTTCGAGCGGGAGCGGGAACCCCGTCAGGATGACGTTCTCCTTCGGGATACCGTACGACTCCAGGTGCCGCGCGGCGGTATCGGTCGGCGCAAAGTAGCGGATGGCGCTCGTCGCCGGCTCGAGCGGCGCCCACGCGCGCGAGAGGTCCGAGTCGGTCCCGAGGATGTAGATGGGGCCCGGGTACTTCCAGTACTCGGCCATGTGTCCGGGCGTGAAGAACGTAGCGACGAGCGGCAACGGCTTCTTTGCGAGCGTCTCGATGAGGTGTTTCCCCCATCCGCCCCGGATGATGGCGTAGAGCTGCTTCAGCTGCGGCGTTGCCTTCACCTCGTTCTTCCCCGGCACGAGTGGGTTAATGCGCTGCGCGCGGTCGTAGAGCGCGAAGATGAACCGCCCGAGCGGCCCCTTACTGCTCAAGCGCGATATCTTGTTGTAGAAGAATTCGAGTTCACCCCACGTCTTCCTGTCGGACTCCGGGATGTCGTCGTAATCATTCGCGTTCAACGCGACCCCGCCCTCGGCAATTGAAACGAGGGGCATCGCTGCTCGAGCGTGCCCGTACCCCATCGTTGCGCCGACCACCCACGCTGTCTTCATACTCATACAGTATAAAAAGAAAAACCCGCTTCCGCCATTGGTGGCGGGAACGGGTTTGGATATCACAGAAAGAGATCTTCTGTTATGGCGTCTTCAAACCTGACTCGCATACGCATATGCCCAACTGACTTGGGGAGAAGGGTCCCTATTTGTCGAGACACCTCCAGCACGGCCGTCGTGTTGACGCTTTCCTTGAAGCGAGAACGGGACACGAAAACGTTGACGGTGAGCGGGGCGACATTCACATTCTCTGGGCTCACCTCGGACATCTCGATCTCCGTAAACCGGGAACGGAACTCCACGTCGGCGGGCCCCGTGAACTCGGCAAGGATGATGCCCGGAAGCTCCTTGAGGAGCCGAGCACGGGTGACCGAGTCAACCTTTTCGGGTATGTACCGCACTTCAATGCGTATCACGGATACCTCCTTTTGGCTGCGGTGAACGGAATGAACCTTGTATGAGTGCAGCGACTCCGCGCCGCCGCTTCAGTACGCGGTACACATCGATGCCGGCAACAACGGCCAGAAAACATACATCGAAGGCCAGTATCGCAATGCCCGTAACGGTGATGCCCTCGATGAAAACGATGGCAAGGGCGGCGAGAAAAAGAAGGAAAACACTGATAACCCAGAACACGACCTTCACGATTACGTCCTTCGGTTCGGACCGAATAACGTCCCAACCGATTATTACAATGATTGCGGTGACGATGAGTGCGATCGCATGCATACGGACCTCCGCTGTTTTCGATAGGTCTGGTATCTTGATTGCGAGACGTCTGCCGCTACCCATGACGGGCGCGGGAAATGTCCCGAGCGAATGTTAGGGCGAGCAGTGCAGTAATGAGGACCAAGATAAAAACCTCACTCACGGGGAATCGTCCGCCGGTCGACGCGTTCACGATCGTAAGAACGATTGTCAGTGCGCGCACATAGAGCACCACGCAAGCGAGCCAGAAAACGATTCGTGCGGTCCGTGTCAGGCTCTGCTTCTCATACCAAATTTTGAGCACGACCGCGAGCACAACCACTAAAACGATGAAAAGCGATTCCATGACCGCTCCTTTCGAAAGATTTTGGTTGTTAAAACGCTGAAAAAAAGATAGCACTTTTGTGCTATCTTGTCCAGTTCTGCGGACGGGTCCGCTACTTCGTGATAATGAAGGCCGCGCTCTTCCCTGTTGCGATGACCGTCGGCGTATCGCTCTTCTCGAATATCCGCGTTATCTCGATCGAGACCGCATAGTTCCCGGGCTTGATATCCGCCGGTACCTCCCACTTGTAGACGCCCGTCGCGATATCCACGAACGCGGTCAGGTCGTTCACGCGGATAGGTGTCTGCTTCCCCTCGGTCGGGATGAGCGTGATATCGGCCGCAGCGTACCCTTCGTACCCGATACCCTTCCACTTCAGCTCGTACGTTGTGCCGCGCTGGATGACCTCCGCCGCCTTCGGCGCAAAGACCGGGAGCACAATGGGTTCCGTGCTCGTTGCGGTGATGAAAATATCGAACTGCGGCATGCCCTGTGCGTTCGTCGGGATACCCCCGGCTTCCTGCGCCTTCTTCACGCCAAGACCATCTTCCCGGCCGGCGTTCAAACCGAGTTGGTACGCGAGCCCGGCAACGAGAACGAGCACGATGAGTGCCGCGCCGAGTGTTTCCGCATCGTACCGCTCACGGACACGTGAAACGAGCTGCTTCGCATGGTGTATGGCCTTGTGGTGGAGTTGCATGGGTTCAATTATATACCATCATTCCTCCCGATTTGAAGAGGGCTTGCAAATGGAGTGGGGGGTGCGGTACACTCACGAAAGTCGTTTAACCGTGGTTTGTATGCAAGCCTCTGCAGGGTGCATTTCGGAAGAGAATAAAAAATCATTCCCGGATCGAACTAACGGGAAGAGCCCAAACCAGCCCGGGAGGACAGTGGTGGGAGGCTGGGGTTGTGGGCCCCTAACGCTCGCACGTAGAATCGTGCGGTTCCAGTATCGGGTTGCCCGAGTAGACTCTGCTAAAGTGGTGGAGATCGAATCTAGCTGTTCGGATGTACACGGCGAGCGCGTGTCTGCGAGCTGGATACTGCAGCGTTGGACCGCGAGTTGTGCAATCATGCACACCGGAAAAGCAACAGCTAAGGCTAAACCGATTCCCTGCGGGTTTTATCATGCGACACTGCCGGTCACGAAATGTGACCGGCTTTTTTTCGCCCAAAGAAACACACCCTACGCTTTCGGCGCATCGAGCCGATCGAGCTTCAAGCCCTTCACAACGAAGTAGACGACCGCTGCGATGACAGCAAAGTCGATGAGCACCGCAACGAAGCTCCCCCACGCGATGACGACGGGCCCGAGTGTGAGCACCGCGCTCTGCAGGTCACCCGCCGTGCCGAGTATCGGCCCAATGATCGGGTTGATGACGTCCGCAACGAGCGACGAGACCACTTTCGAGACCGCGCCGCCCAGGATGAAGCCGACCGCGAGGCCGACCACGCCCTGCGTGCGCACGAATTCGATGAATCCTTTCATGGTAGTGATACGACGAACTGCCGACCTTTCTGTAAGTCATCAGTATACCGCGCGGCTCGCGTTGCGGGAACAGTCCCACGCATGGTATCCTGAACCCAGACGTTTTCACTTACCCACAACATGGAGAATCCATGGAAGCGACCACCACGCCGCGCATAACGGATATCGACCTGACCCACCTCCAGCATGTCATCGTGAGCGTTACCAGACACGCGCACCGTATCGGTAACGTACCGGAACACGCACCTGCGCCAGGCGGATGCATCTGCGTCTGGGATATGCACGAAGAAGCCCCGCTCGCGCTCATCCCGTTCGGTTCGAACATGACCGGGGACGTCGAGCACGCGATCGGCGCTTCCGTCGACCACATCCGCTCGTTCCTTGATGCCGAACCGGATGCGGAGGTCTTCGTCGCCCGCACGTACTCCGGCGTCATTCGGAGCGATGGCCTCATTTTCTCGGTCGTCGGCCTCGGTCCCGAAACGAACCGGGCTGTCGCGCTCGTCGTCGCACAAGAGATGTGCGACATGAGCCCTGCCGCCATCGAGAAGGCGCTCGAGGGCACCGACCGGCAACTCTTCGACGCCCTGACTGCCGAACTCAACGATCCCAAGTAAGTATCATCCATGAGCTCCCGCACCCGCGGGAGTTTTTATTGCACGCGGAACTGCTGCAATGTCCCCTCGAGCATCTTCCGGTCGTGTTGGGTGAAGAAGGTTGCCGTCATGTCGGTACCGCACACGAAGATGTCCCCTCCCGAGTGTGTCGATTTGAGCGGCGTCACGTCGTACCGGTTCCCTTCGATCGTTACGATGCACCGGTTCACGGGTTGTGGTATCGGCTCCTGGACGACCGGCGGGGGCATCGGCGTTGGTCCACTGGTTTGCGGGGGAGGGACCGCAGGCACGGTTCTATTCGGCGTTGGTGCGCCGGTTGGCGGAGGGAGCACGACCGGAGCGCTACTCGTCGGAGCAAGCGCCTGCCCGACGGGCGGCACGATCGGCGCCGCGGGAACAGATGCGGCGTCGAAAAAAAGCACGAGCCCGATGACGAGCGCGAGGTTCACGAGCCCAACACCGGCAAGTACTTTGAGTGTCTTCATGAGAAGAAAGAGAAATCCTCGCGAATAATGTTCTTTCCGCCGACGCCGAGCGCCTCGAGTTGCTCAATAAGCCCGTCCGTCATCGGCTTCGGCCCACAGAGGAAGACGGGTAACGCTCGCAGGCCGTCCGCGGGAACGCCCGCTATCGCGAGAACCCGCTCCGCAGTGATGAATCCTTTTTCGTCGGACACGTGGCTCGTCACACGAAACGTCTTGGTCCGCGCGGCGATATCCTCGAGCTCACGGAGGTAGACGGCCTCCTCCTTCGTCTTCGTGCAGTAGAAGAGGTGTGCGACCCCGCGCGTTTCGGGCGCATTCGCGCGCGCTGCCGCGATGCCGAGAAACGGCGTGATACCGATACCGCCCGCGATCCATACCTGGTCCTGCGTTCCCCGGAACGCTCGTTCACCGAAGACGCCGTACGGACCGTAGACCACCGCATCCGTCCCCAGAGAGAGCGCCGCGAGTCCCGACGTCCAATCCCCCAAGTTCTTCACCGAGAGGCGGAGCTCCGGAGAGGACGGCGACGATGAGATGGTGAACGGGTGTTTCTCCGGTGACAGGCGCGCAGAGAGGAAGGAAACGAAGACGAACTGGCCGGGCAAAAACGAGAGGGGCGCCCCGTGCGGCACGAGCTGTATCTCCGTGACAGCCCCGAGCTGCACCACACCCCGTATCGTATACGAGAAGCGAGGACCGAATCGCGTGTAGAGGAATCGCTTGTAGACGACCGCCATGCCTGCCGCCGCGAAGAGGAGCGCCATCCATGCGGTGAGTGGCCAGAAGCTCGACGCATCACTCGGCACGATGAACGTGTGGAACCCGACGAAAACGAGCGGGATACCCATAAGAATGTGCGTCCGTTTCCAGAAGTGGTAGGGCAGACGGACGAAGATGGTAAGCACGATGAGTACGATGAAGAGCGCGAGCGCGATGATGCCGAGCGTGTACGCAAGATTCCCGCCGGGGATGAAGTACCGGAGCGCGAGGGACCAGTTCGGGAGAACGTTCACCGCCAGGAAGATCGGGTGGTAGAGCATGAAGAGGAACGCGCCCCCGCCCACGAGCCGATGGACCATGTACATCTTGTCGAGCCCGCCGAAAAGCCGCTCGATGGTCCGCGCACGGGCGGCGAGTACGTAGTTCAGAACGGCGAGCGTTGCGGCAAGGAGCGCCGAGAGCTGCGCGAGTGAACGCACGATCCCGACCGCGCCGCCGTCAACTTTCGCGAATATCCAAAGGAGAACGGTCACCGCAAGGACCGCGCAGAGCAGAAGTATGCCGGGACGCTTCATGGATTAAGTATACCCCGTAAAAAGCTCTCGCTCGAGAGCTCCACGGGGCGAGCAGGTGCGCGTATCTAGTCGTCGTCCGACTCGCGCTCCCACTCATCTTCGTCATCATCGTCGTCCCCACGCGGGGTGGCTCGGGTGGCTGAAACCGCCTGGCTTGTGTTCGACGCTCCCCCGGATACCGTCGTCCCCGGCACGCCGTACGTCCCCATGACCGGGAGCCCATTGAAGTAGGTGGTGGGGTGCGGGAAGAAGGACGAGATATCGATACCGCCCGATGCGCCATGGTGCGAGCAGCCCGTCCACGATGGGTGCGCGCTCACGTCGTAGACCGTGCCGTTGTACGCAACGTAGCAATTCCCCGCTGTGTTGTGCGTGGCGAGCGTCTGCGGCGTGAAGTCGAAGGTCAGGGCGGTCGCGGTCGGCGCCGGAGGAACCAGCTGCGTGACCGGGGTCACTCGTGCGATCCCCGAAATGCCGATTGATTGGTTCGAGCCGCCACTGAACGGCTCGCTCTGCATATTCATATCGCTCTCATCATCCCCACTCGAGACCCCGAGAACCTCGCCTATGGAATCCAGGGCGACACGAACCCCATCATCATTCGCACTCGGCAGTACTGTATCCTCTATTTCCACGTCCGACGCCTTCGCGGCCTGCGTCGATTGTAGGAATGAGGCCCCAACAGCTCCCGTCGTCGCAAGCGCTGTCGCAATAACACCGAAAACCGCCAATTTTGACGCAAAACCCATCATTTTTTTCTTCATAGTGTATGTATAACGCATCCCGGCGTTCTCGTGTGACACCCATGGAAAAAAGTAAATAAAAAGGGACCGTTCTGCGGTCCCCCTGCATTCAACTGCACTCACGCGCTCTTTCTGGCCCGTTCCTCGACCACCTTCACAACGTGCTTCTTCAGGCGGTTCAGAAAGTGGTTTGTCGCCATGAGCCTTCCGTCAGAGAGCATGAGGATGTAGGGCCCCGGGATGTGGATGGTCGTCACGAGAGGCTTTCCCTCATCGAACCACGGACAGATGAGCCCATAGAGCATCCGGTCGGTTCGGTACCCCCGGTCCTTGTAGAATTGCTTCAGTGAGTCGAGGTCAAAGAAGCCCCACTCCCCTTTCATCTGAAAAAATTCCATGAGGTGGCAGGCCTCCTGCTCGACCTCCTTTTTTCCGAACGTATCCGACAATCCATCGGATAGATCGATGGCGCCCGGCGGTGGAATGGTGTTTCGGTAACTTCCGTAGAGTACGAACACCTTCGTTCGTTTGCCCATGCATACCTCCAGTCATTTATGAATGGAATGGTTCAGTGCACAACCGCAGTGTGTACCTCGCGCACGAGCGGGGTGTCCCCGCAACACGCAGGGCACCGATCGCCCGACCGCATACCGAATCCCTGCAGACCGCAGACGTGGCCGAACGGCACCGGTCGGAACTTCTTCATTGTGATGTAGTCGTAGAGGTCCATGATCGGGAGTCGTGGCGAAGAGGCCGTGTACTCACCGCATATGTCTACGCTCTGGAAAAAGATCCGGTTCTCCACAATGATGGTCAGCGCGTACCTATACACCTCATGACCACGATGGTCCGTTCCATGGCGCGTCTTTTCAACGAGTAACACCATTCCCTCCTTCGGAACCACGCAGACACACGGCGTTTCGGACCACACAGTGACCCACGTGAGTGTCCTTTTCCACGTCTCATTGATGAGCGTATCGGCGACAACGCCTCCTCTGCTTTTCGCCACCAAGGGTGATCTCGGCAATGCGGAGATGAGCGGCTCTCTGACAATCAACCCGATCCGCTTCGCTACTTCGACAATCTCTCGTATCATTCCATCCCTCTCTTTCTCGTTTATGAGTTTGAATAGCTGCCGTCATTCTGCTCCCAGTACCCGTTCCACGTCAACCACGAAAAACGCCTACGGCGTCTCGTGGCAAGTCACGAAAAGTAGCGGCGCTACCTCGTGGCAAGCCACGCAAAACTTCGCCACGGGGCGAGCCACAAAAAATAGCGGCGGCGTCTTGTGGCGGGCCCCGAAAAGCGCTCGTGATTCCCTCCTCCACCTTCTCTCCGCCAGTGTTCGCCTGTTCGTGCGAACAGGCGAACACTCGCACGGGAAAACCCGAAAAACGGCTGCGGCATCTTCTGGTCGAGTACGCTTGAACGCTAGTGCGTGTTGGGCGCGAGGAGGTGCTGCCACTTATGCCAGATGAGCCAGACCATCACCATGTCGAAGAGCGTGAGCCCGGCGACAAAGACGGATGCGGACATCGCGAACTGGTACGTTTGGTACGCCGCAACCGAACTGATGATGGCGATGGCCGTCGGGAAGGCCCAGAGGCGGTGCCGCAGGAGCCCCAATGAAAGAATGAGGTTCACAATGCCGTGGAGGAGAAGGTAGATGATGCCAAAGAGGCGCACGTCCCCCGACGGGCCGCCGATGGTCTCGGTGACCGCGGTGGTCAGGAACCCATCCGAGAACTCGGCCGCAGTGAATGCCGCCGTGATGCGCGCGAGGAGTGTTGCGGATGCGAACACCAAAAAAATACTCCCCGCCGTCTCCATTGCGCCCCAGATGCCCTTTGCGAGGACGCCCGCCGTGAATGCGATGTGAACGAACCGTTCGTGAAAGCGCGAGTACATTCCATTCAGTATATCGCTCCGCGCGGTGGGCAGCAATAAAAAGGAGCCCGATTAGGGGCTCCGATAAAAAACGAGCTACGCCTTCATCTCATCTTCGGAAACGAATCCATCAATGACCTCAATCTCCACGCCCACAACGATACGGCGCGCCTTCATCTCGGTGATGATACGCATGATCTCGGTCTTTTCGGTCGCTCTGATGACGACGTACGGCCGGGATATCGGCGAGCCATTACATCCCTTCACGTCCATCGAGTCGATCGAGGTGACAGCATCATCACCAAGCGAAAGGTCCTGGGCGATACCATTGAACTTCTCCCGCAGGTCCTCCGCATGGTCGCGGGCGAATCCGCATATCATGATGTTCGGCACGGAACACCTCCTTCTGGTTGTGGTTCATTCTGTGGGCGAGCGGTGACGACGTACGTGCCCCTATGTCCATCCATGCCGTCCACGACGCACAGTAGCTTGTCGAACGCGACGCCCGTCCGTGCGAAGAGTGCTTCGAGACCGGTCCCGATCTCACACGCAAGCGTGCAGCACGCCCCATCGGTGACCGAGGGATACCCTCCGACGCGCACCGTGAATATGCGGCTACCCGCTACGTCTCGCTGGTTCGCGCGCGGCATCCGGTACTGACCGAGGATATCGATGTGGTTCAGCGGGCCCCCAACACCGGTCGGGACCATTCGGACGATCGTGTCGCGTATGGTCGCACCGATTGGACTCCGTTGCTCCTCCGTGGTCTCGAGTGGTAACCCGAAAACAGAAAATTGAACTCTCATACCATTCGCTCCTCTCCGATTGTTCCACGTGAAATGTCTGTCACTACGGTAGCAACGAAACAGCGCGGGTGTCAACCGCGAGGGAGGACGAACGTCGGGTCCGACTAATTGATGCCGGGGCGCGTGAGGTGCTTCACCGCTGCGGATACGAAGAGCGTGAGGAAGAACGCAGCGAGCGCGAGTGCCCCGATCGTCATGAGCTGCTCCGGCCGCTCGTAGGGCGAGATGACCCGCATGCCGACGATGACGTGCAGGTACCCGTGCGGCTCTGTGGAATTGAAGAGTGGCGTGAAGAACATGGACCGACGCACGCCGTCGATGTCCTGTGCCGTGATGACGCCTTCCCAGTGCGCGAGCACGCTATCGCCGACGCTCGTTCCGAAGAGCGAACTCCCCACCCACATCCCCGCGCCGGGGTACCGCACGATGATGGTCCCCGTATCGTCGATGACCGTGAGCACGAAATCGTCCGGCAGGTTCGCGCTTTCCGCCGTGTCCGCAAGGAAGGAGATACGGAGCGCCGAAAAGACAACTTGCGTGACCCGCCCGTTCGCATCGAGGAGCGGAATGGCGCCATTGATGGACCGCTCACCCGTGATACGCCCCAACTGGTAGTCGCCGACCGCAAAATCCTTCGTCTCGAGCGCACGCCGGAAGTACGAACGGTCCGCGATCGAGCCCGGTTCCGGGTGGAAGAGCGAATTGCACCACACATCCCCGTTCGGTGAAACGATGCCGAACG
>Ga0172379_10000519_pt1 | contig 95150 bp, 87 predicted proteins | sample GrowelOW334metaG_FD_119756 | JGI IMG/M metagenome (GOLD analysis project Ga0172379, IMG submission 119756) | Groundwater microbial communities from an aquifer near a municipal landfill in Southern Ontario, Canada - Groundwater well OW334 metaG | ecosystem: Environmental > Aquatic > Deep...
AGGCCGCATAGTTCGCTGGGGAATCTAACACCGGATGAATTTATCCGAAAGGAGGCGGAAACTGGCTCTTGCAGCCAGATTTACTCTAATTCATAATGGTACAGCTAATGGGGTAAGGTCACCGGAAGTTGCATCAGACCGTAATTAACTCGCCAATCATCATTCAATCTGCTATTGACCCGCAGGCTAAGTTGTTCCTGCCATGGCCCACCGTTTGAAACCATTGGGATAAAATCGCTGTTATCAAGAGCTGAAAAATAAGCCCTATCAGGAGCAACATTAAAAGAAGCCGTAAAATATGATTTGTATCCGCTGATCGCGAGTTTTGGGTATTCTTCAGATGCAAAAGATACGACACTTAAAACTAATAATAAAACCGAACTAATTGTTATTTTTCGCGACATTTTACCCTCCACATTTTCAAACAATCATTTTGATTATTATCTATTTAATCGACTTATAATGCAACCAATTTTTCTTGTAAAGTGGCGATTTTTCGTCGATATTAAGATGGCGATATTTAGGAGCTTATCTTTCTAAAGTCGGCGGTTGATTCTGTTTCTTTTCGTAGATCTTAGCGGTCAGGCCCAGGGAGTTAAAGCGGCGCATGGAAAGCTCGCTGATCTCCCCGGCCTGGAGCTTATCGTTCAGGAACGAGTTCCAGCGGAAAATGGAATCGTCCAGAACATCCAGCTGGACCGGGCTGTTTTCGTCCAGTTCAACGGCAAAAAAGTGGCGGGCGGAGCGGAAAAGCTGTTCATCCTGGATCGCCGGATCGGCCAGGACCGGGGCGTTCCAGTCCCAGAAATAGAAATTCATGACTTCGGAATTTAAATGCTGGAGGTTGACCGAGATCGCCACCGAATGCCGCGGCAAAACCCCCTGGCGATAATAGTTCAGCACCCCGATCATGTTTTCGGCCGGGCGGGCGGGAAAATACAGCCCAAACAGGGCCGGAAGAGAGATCAGGGCCGGAATGGACAGGACCAACAGGATCCGCCGCCCTTTTAAGTCGAATTTTTCGATGAAGTAATAAACGGCGGAAGCGGCCACTATGAACAGGAACGGCGCGATGATGTAGATGAATTGAGGCGCTTTGGTCGGGACGGTCAGGGTCGCCAGGATCAGGACCGTCCAGATAAAGGTGTAGAGCTTATTGGTCTTCCAGTAATGGAAGGCGGTAAAGGGAAGGAAAAGAGAGATCACGATCAAAAGGCCCAGCCAGGGAGAAAAAGAAAAGTTCTCAATGATCGTCCGCGGATAATACATCAAAGCCGGCAGGACCCCGTCAACCACCTCGCCGCCGGAATAGCGGAAGATCGCCTGGAGGAACAGGAGGAATTTTCGGGAAAAAGCCGACGTAAAGAACCAGGCGCCGACAAAAACAAACAAAACCGTCAAGAAGATGAGCTTGCGATAGGCCCACCAGAAAAAGTGGTAGGCCGACTTCTCCCCTTTTTTGTCGAGTTCGACAATTTCCACGCAGATCGGCCCCAGTTTGGCCAGGGAAACGACCAGAAAGGCCGGGATCATAAAATAGGCGTAGAGATAATTGGTGTAGATCGACAAACCGACCAACAAACCCAAGAGAACGTAATCAAAGATCAGCCTCCGGCATTCGCTGAAATCGTATAAATAATAGCCGGCCAGAAAGATCAACGCCCCCAAGCCTTCCAGGGTATTTTTCGTCGCGTAGCTGATCATCATCGGCGAGAAAAGGGCCAGATAAATCGACAGCAAACCGATCTTCCAGCCGGACTTGCCGCTCAACTTGACCGACGATTGATACATCAGTAAAAGGGTCAGCAAAAAGATCACATAGCTCAAGAACCGGGCGGAAGCGAAACTAACCCCGAAGAAAAAGAAGGACAAAGAAAGAAGCCAGGAATGAAGGAACGGCCAGAACATTTGCCGCTGGGTATCATGCCAAAAAGCGCCAAGATCAAGGGCTTGAATATCTTTATAAAGCCAGAGGCCGTAAACGGCGTGCTGGGCTTCTTCTTTGGAAAAGGCGTCGCCGAGAAAGATCCCATTAATGTAAAGGAGCGACAACAGCACGAAAATACCGGCGAAGGCGACAAGCAGACCCTTTTGAAAAGATGAAAGCCGCATGTAGGGTATTATAAAGTGGAAGAGGACAAGGGTCAAGGGCAATCCCTGGATTAGTTCCCGTACCAGGCGCGGGACCATTTGCGCATCTGATTTATTTCTTTTGTTTGCGCGGCGATAATATTTTCGGCAAGCTGTTTCATCTCCGGCTTGTCGGTTGAGCGCAAAAGCTTCCGCGCCATCATAACCGCCGCTTGATGATGCGGGATCATTTGTTCGATAAATTCCTTATCGCCCATCGTGCTTCCGTGCGTCATCATCCGCCCGCCCCACGGCATCATAGGGGTAAATATTGGCGCGATCAGAACACCTAAAATTAAGCCGATGGTCCCTGAAATAATTATTTCTTTATTCATAACAAAATCCGCTCCTATGCTCAACGCAATATCACTCGGCTTCCAATTTAACCGCGCAATTAATTGCGCGGTTAAATAAAACTTGGAAACCGCGGCGATATTGCCGCTGGTTTCCTTTTTAGCCGGAAAATGGTGGAGCTGAGGGGAGTCGAACCCCTGTCCGGAAAGGCAATTGCGAGAGCCGCTACGAGCGTAGCTTCAATTAAATTTTCGCTTAAGATTTAACCTGAAACGAGGGATTTCTTAAGCTAGCCGCTTAAAATTTTCCCCGCTTGGCCAACCGGCGGGACCGGCGGGTAGCCGACAAAATAACGTCTTGACCCGAACCTATCGGCGAATCCGGAAGACGGCCCGCTTATTTTATTAAGCGGGAACGAGGGCTGGAAACTCAACGAAGCCCTTGATGTTAGCCATCAAGTTCTCGAGAGTACCAAACGCCTCTGCAGGTGTTTTACCAACTGCGTTTAAAATTTGTCACCTTGTTTAACGAGGTGAGATGACTTCCTCGGCTCGCAACTCGCGCAACCACAACTCCCCGTCAAAACCCTTACAGCCCCACGACCCGCCTACGGCGGGTAATGGCCAATTGCCAATGAACAAATGACAAATGAAGGAAGGAAAAATCAGAATTTAACAATCATTTGACATTTATTAAAAGCTTCTTGTCCTGATCGTTTCCTGGAGCAGTCCCAGGAACGATTCAACTTGTTGTTGGTTCATCCGGGCGAGAGTTTCGGCAAATTCCTGCCAGCTATCCGCTTCTTCCATCAGGTCCTTGTTCTCTTTGATCTTGGCAATCTCGTCCTCGATCTCCTGCTGGACGCGGCGGTTGATCTCTTCCATCGCTCCCTGGGCGTTGGTCATGCCGGTTTCGGCGATCGCCCGGTCGATGATATCCTCGAACTTCAGTTCTTTTTCTTTGGCTTCCGTCGCCAAAACGGCTAAGCGGGTGGCAATCGCCTGGGCGTCAAGTTCCGGTCCCCGTCCAATGCTTTGCGGGATCGGCGTCTTTGCCTGGGTCCCTGACTTCTGGACCAGCCCCTCGTTTGATTCTTTCTCTACCCCTTTAACTTCCTTCGGGGCGATCGGCGGAGCAAAAGGTTTTTGTCCCGGGATTTCGATCATATCAGGTTCATCTCCTTCAAGGCCATTTTGGAGATCATTTTTGCCAGCTCATCCGACTTCGCTTGTTCGGCCGGGGTCAGCGGCCGGCTTTTTATCCCTTTGAATTCATCCTGCACCATTTTGGCCGCTTCTTTGTAAAGGTCGGAAACGGTGTAAGAACGGGCCTGTGCCTTGTTAATCACGATTTTTTCCTCTAAAAGCTTTTTCAATTTCTCTTTCAGTTGTTCGACGTCTAAGTGATTCACGCTTTTCGTACTTCTTTTTCGCCTTGGCCAGCCCCAAATCGACTTTCGCCCAGTTGCCGTCGAAATAGATCTTGAGCGGGACCAGGGTCAATCCTTTTTCGGCCACTTTTCCGGTCAATTTCACCAGTTCCCGCTTATTCAGCAAGACCAGGCGCGGCCGCCGGGGATCGATCTTGTTGATCTGCCCCTGGCCGTACGGGTTGATGTGGATACCATATAACAAAATCGCCCCGTTTTCAACCCGGCCGAAACTGTCCTGGAGGTCAACTCGCCCCAACCGGACGGATTTTACCTCATTTCCGGTCAAAACTAAACCGGCTTTATACACTTCAAGAATTATATAATCAAAACGGGCTTTCCGGTTTTCCGCGACTACTTTATAATAATTCATAGATAAATTAAAAATGTAAAATGACTTAATGAAAAATGAAGGTCTCGATCAGGAATATAATTCAAATATTTCTTCTTCATTCATTTTTCATTAGGTCATTTTTCATTCTCTCACAACAGGTTTTCCAGGCCGTAGACCAAGCCCTTGAGCCCTTTGATCTTCCGGACCGCCATGACCACGCCAGGCATGAAAGAATCCCGGGAGATCGAGTCGTGGCGGATGGTCAGGGTCTGCCCCAGCCCGCCGAAGATCACTTCCTGATGCGCGACCAACCCCGGCAGACGGACCGAGTGGATCGGAACATCTTTACCCATAATGTGACCGGTCTTGATCGCCGTACCGGACGGCTTGTCGACCTTCTGTTCATGGTGAAATTCAATGATCTCGGCTTTCGGCATGTATTTGATCGCTTCCTTGGCGAACATCATCATCAGGACTGCCCCGATAGCAAAATTTGGAGCGATCAGACAATTGACTTTATGAACGTCGCACAATCCTTTTACTTCCTTCTGGTTCTCGTCGGTTAAACCGGTCGTACCAATGACGGCGTGCGCCCCGCTCTTTAAGATCTGACGAATATTTTCCATGACCGCGGCCGGATGGGTGAAATCAACCACCACTTCCGCCCCGCTTTGCTTAATCACTTTAGCCAGATCGTCACCAACATCGGTCTGGGCGACCAAATCGAAGTCCGCCTCGTTCTGGACCGCTTTCACCGTCTCCTGGCCCATCTTTCCTTTCGCGCCATTAACGATAACTTTAATTTTTTCCATGGCTTACTCCTTCGTGGGACTCAGGACGCAGCCCCGTATGTCCGAACCCGCCGGCCCCGCGTTCGGTGGCCGACAGTTCCTCGACTTCTTCAAAAACGATCCGCTCGAACTTATTGATTATCATCTGGGCGATCCGATCGCCCCGCTTAATGATTAAATCTTGCCTACTGTGGTTCATCAGGATCACTCCCACCTCGCCCCGGTAGTCGGCATCAACGGTCCCCGGCGTATTCAGTACGGAAACCCCTTGTTTAAGAGCTAAACCGGACCGGGGGCGGACCTGCGCTTCGTACCCTTCAGGGAGAGCCATTGCCAAGCCAGTCGGGACCAGCTTCCATTCCCCCGGCGCAATCGTCAAGTCCACCGTAACCGCGGCATATAGATCCATCCCGGCGGCATGGTCGCTCATATATTTCGGCAGCGGCAGTCCGTCGCTATGCGGCGACCGCTTGATTTGTCCTTTAAGCATGGGAAGATTATAACACAACTAATTCTGAAATATTTGCCAAAAAGTGACGATAATAATCTAACAAGGCCCATTAAAATATCTCCAGTCAGGAGGTGGCAAGAGAAAACCAAGAGTTTCACAGTCCAAGAAAACTAAACATTTAGGAGGAGGCAAGTAAAATGGGACTATTTAGATTAATGGCCAACAGAATGCGGACGGAAATATCAACGTATCTACTGCACAGGCAACAACTTCAGCAACCATTACTGCACCGCTCTGTGATTGGCCCACAAGCTCGTCTTGGAAATCTTGGGGAAATCGCGACTAACTATATGAGGGGAGAGGCCTTAAGACAATCAATCCTTGGCCCTCAAGTCCGGCTCGGTGATGTTGAGGCTATCAGTTCTAATTATCCTCGAGATCAGTTCTTCGGTAAACCAGCAGAGATAGTGAAATCTGTTATCGGTCCGCAGGTTCGACTCGGTGAGGCTGAAGCAATTGCAACCAATTATCCGAGAAAATAACTGCTGGCGATAATTAGCAGTGCAGTTCCTTGTAAGGGAGCTCTTCCAGATCGCCGATGACGGCGAGCGAGAGATACTCATCACGGAAATAGAGGTTGGCCAGCCGGATGATATCGTCATGGGTAACCTTGTCGATGGCGGCAAAGACTTCGTCAACCGTTTGGATCCGGTCATGATAAAGCTCGGAGCGAGCGATCCAGCTCATCCTGGCTGAAGAAGACTCCAAACCGAGGACCATTGAGCCTTTCATGTACTCTTTAGCGCGGGACAACTCTTCTTTGGTAATCCCTTCTTTCTTCAAATTGATAAATTGTTCGAGGATCAGCTCGATCACGTAACCCAGGGTCTCTTTGCCGGTCCCGGCGTAAACGTAAGAAAGGCCGAAATCCCGGAAGGGGGAACCGGTCGAATAGATCGCGTAGGCCAAACCCCGCTTTTCCCTGACCTCCTGGAAGAGGCGGGAGCTCATCGTCCCGCCCAAAACGTTGTCCATCACTGAATAGGCATACCTATCTTTATCGCGATGGGACGGGCCTTTAACTCCCAGGCAAAGATGGGCTTGTTCGGTCTTCTTTTGTTTAAGGCTGATCACCCCTTTAATTTCCGGGCGGGGCATTTGGTGGACCACGTCTGTCCCCTTCAGCTTTTCAAAGTACGGTTTAAGCAGATCAGTGGTGTTTTTGGGAATCGCGCCGGCCAGTGAAACGATCACGTTGTTCGGACTATACAGCCGTTTCTGGTAATTGAGGATATCGTCCCGGGTGATCGCCCCGACCGTCTCGTTGAAGCCGATCGTCGGCTTGCCTAAGGGATGCCCATGCAGGATTTTTTCGGCAAAAAGATCGTGGATCAGCTCATCCGGGGTGTCTTCGTACATTTTGATCTCTTCCAGGACGACCCCCTTCTCCGTTTCCATCTCTTTGGTATCGTACAATGAGTTTAAAAACATATCACCCAGGACATCAACCGCGGTTTCAATATGTTTATCAAGCACCACGGCGTAATACATCGTCACTTCCTTGCTGGTGTAGGCGTTCATCTTCCCGCCGACCGAATCGAGGGCGTGGGCGATCTGAAAAGCGCTCCGTTTCGGAGTCCCTTTGAACATCATGTGCTCGATAAAATGGGAGATCCCGGCTTCCTTGTCCAATTCATTGCCGGAGCCGGCCCCGACCATGATCCCCATGGCGACCGAACGCATCGAAGGAATCTCTTCGGTCAGGACCCGGACCCCATTAGGGAGAACAAGCTTATTGGCGTTTGGAATTGTCATATAACCCTTCTTTATTAATCATATTTTCAACCACTTTCGGCACTAAACTTGAGATCGATTTACCGGCCCGGACCCGGCGGCGGATCTCCGAGGCCGAGATCGCTTCTTTCAGCTCCAACAGCTTGATCTTGTCGACCTCTTTCTGGAGGGGCGGGAACTTGACCAGCCGGCGGAAAGTCCGGATCCGGCTCCCCGGCCTCGTCCCGACAATGAATTCGCACAGCTTAAAAAGCTCCAATGGCTTCCGCCAGGAGAGGACTTCATTGATCGAATCCAGGCCCATAATATAAAAAAGCTTGGCCTGGGGCCCGAACTTTTTCTTTAAGGCCAAAAACGTATCGACCGCGTAAGAATAACCCGGCCGGTCGAGCTCAATCCGGGACGCGTAATAGTTAGGCACCCCTTTGATCGCCGCCCGGACCATTTTATAACGGATCTCTTTATCCAGGACCTCTCCCGGCTTCTTATGGGGCGGATTGCCGGAAGGGATAAAGATAATCCGATCGAGCGCGAACTCTTTTTGGGCGGCCGCCGCCAAGGCCAAATGCCCGCGATGGATCGGGTTGAAGGTCCCGCCCATAATGCCGATCCTTGTCACTTTTGCCCTCACCCGCTTTATCACTTGCGATAACCTATTCTTTCCCGGCCCTCTCCCAAAGGGCGAGGGCAAGCTTTTCCTCTTTTTGACTTCCCCTCTCCCTCTGGGAGAGGGGTGGCGCGAAGCGCCGGGGTGAGGGTTATTATATTCTCACCTGTCCATGTCCCTCGATCACGTACTTGTAAGAGGTCAGCTCCTGCAATCCCATCGGCCCGCGGGCGTGGAGCTTCTGGGTGGAGATCCCGATCTCGGCGCCGAAACCGAACTCAAAGCCGTCGGTAAACCGGGTCGAGGCGTTGGTATAAACCGCCGCCGCGTCAACTTCGGCTCCGAACTTTTTCATCGCTTCCTGGTCTTTGGCGACTATCGTTTCGGAATGTCTGGTCCCGTATTTGTTGATATGAGCGATCGCCTCGTCGACCCCGGAAACCACCTTGATGGCTAAAATCAAAGCCAGGTATTCGGTCCCCCAGTCTTCTTCGGTCGCCGGTTTGATCTCCGGCAGTATCCGGCGCGCTTTGGCGCAGCCGCGCAGTTCAACGTGAGCCGCGTCCAAGCGGCTTTTGACCAACGGCAAAAACTGTTCGGCGATCGCCTCGTCGACCAACAGTGTCTCGATCGCGTTGCAGACCGAGGGCCGGGAAACTTTGGCGTTGAAAACGATCTCCAGCGCCATCTTCAGATCGGCGGTTTTTTCAACGTAAGCGTGGCAGTTCCCTTCGCCGGTCTCAATGACCGGAACGGTCGATTTTTGCACGACCGTTCGGATCAGGTTTTTACCGCCGCGCGGGATCAGGACATCAACATATTCGCGAGCCCGCATCAGCTCTTCCGCCGACTCCCGGCTGGTATCTTCGATCAGCTGAATCGCCCCTTCCGGGATGCCGGCTGAATAAGCGGCAGAGGCAATCAACCGGGTCAGTTCGATATTGGATTTGATCGCGTCGGAACCGCCGCGCAGGATCACCGCGTTCCCCGCTTTCAGGCAGAGGGCGGCGGAATCAACGGTCACGTTGGGCCTGGCTTCATAGATAATGCCAATCACGCCAAGCGGTACGCGGACTTTCCGGATCTTAAGGCCATTGGGACGCTTCCACTCACTGATAACCTCGCCTACCGGGTCTGGGAGCCCTCTGACAATGTTTAAACCGTCGGCCATCCCTTTGATCCGTTTTCCATCTAAGGCCAAACGGTCGAGAAGTGAACGGGAAAGGTCCTTCTTTTCGCCGGCTTCGAGGTCGATAGAATTAGCCTGGAGGATATATTCAGCGTTTTTTACTAGCGCTTCCCCCATTTTCTCGAGGGCGTAATTCTTTATTTTGGCCGGAGTAACGGCTAATTTTCGCGAGGCATTTCTGGCTTTTTGGCCGATATTTTCAAGTGACATTGGGTTATTATAACATAAAACAAGCGATAAGCTTAAAGCTTTAAGCTCAACGCGTTAAGCTGCTTTCTTAGTTAACGATCGTCAACTTGAACCGGCCAAGCAACCGGCCTTCATCCTTGGCAATGATCGTCCCAACATAGATCGCGTTCCCCGCCAGGTAGCCTTGATCGGCCTGACCATCCCAGGTAACTTTGTTTACCCCGGCAGAGCCCCCTTCTGTACCAGCGGCCATGATCAGGTGTTTGATCCTGGTCCCGTCAACCCCAATCAGGTAGATCTCGATATTGGCATCGGCCGACAAGCCGTATTGAATAGTAACGATCTTATTTCTCGGGATGCTGAACGGACTGGGATAAGTCAGCGGCGTGCCAACCAGTCGCAGCGGCCCGCCCATAACTTCAACGGTCGCGTAGCGGGACATCGCCATTTGCATCCCGCCCGATGCGGCGGTCTTACCGGAAACAACAAAGACATGCTTTCCATCACTTAATGGCTCGGCAACGGTATATTTAAGGCTTAACGATCTGATCGATTCCGTGGCCGCGGCCAGGGTCTTGTTTATCACGTGCGACGCTTCCATTTGGTACGATTTCGGACTGGACGATTCAGGATCGAGAACGATGGTGTAATCGCTGACGTTATCAGACAAAGTATGAGGCTCATTGACCGAAAGGTCGACTTTGATCGTCGGATTGGCCGGGACGACAAATGAATCGCCCTTGTCGACCAACGCCGGCTGATAAAGCCTGTTGCCGAACCAGAGTTTCATTCCCATATCGATCCCGCCGCTCGGCGGGCTGATCCCCCCGCCCAAGACCAATGTTAGGTCAGCCTGATCCCAGCCTAAGCCAGAGATCTTGATATCGGTCGGATTGGCGCCGTAGTTGTCCGGCCCCTTATCGGTCGCGACCTTATAAGTTTTGCCGACCGTTAAGACCGCCGGCCAGATCGACAAAGCGTTGGCCATGTATTTATTGCCGACGATCAGGGTCGTCACATAATTACCGGCGTTCAATTCGGTCTCGTTCTCGAAGAAATAAACGGTCCGGCCGTCGGCTTTAACATCGGCCCCCGCCCCGGTCTTGGTGTCAGTACAGTTGCCGACCGCCCAGTAACCAGGGGTCATGAACTTCAACTGGGCGCTCGGCGTCGCCACCTGCGCGAACGCGGTTGAAGCAAAGGCCAAGATTCCGATTATTAAAGCTGTTCTCTTCATATTTATTCTACTTGCTGATCGTCACGCTCGCATCCGCTCCGACCGAGATGTAAAGGGCGCTTCCCGCCACCGGCGCGCTGTTCAGGTCAAAGCCCGGGGTCTGGAAGGTTACGTTGCCCGAACCGTCAAAGGTCGCTCCGCCTAACTTCTGGCCGGTCGCGTCCCAAACCGAGATCGCGGTCACGCCGCCGATCGCGGTCACGAGTTTCTGCAAGGTATCGGCCGCCGTCACCGCTCCGCCGTTGACTGAAACATTAACCGTCCCGCCAACCGGGAGTCCGATCCCGTTGATCCCCGCCTTCAGAGCGTAGGTAACGGATCCGCCGCCGCCAAGGCCAATGCCGCCGGCCAAGGTCGTCCAATCTTTGGTCGCGCTCCAGGGACCGGCGCCATACCAGTTTTTGGCTTTGACTTTAAAATGATACGTTCCGGCATCAAAGGCCTTCGTAGTTTTTGGATCCACATCCGGCAAGCTGAAACTGCCGCTGGAAACACTCGCGACCCGATTGACATCGGTATCAGACGGTTCGGTTTCCGGGTCAACCCAATACTTAACATCATAGCCGGTCGCTTCTATCTTCGGGCTCCCTTCGCTGTATGTAAAAGCAATGGAAAGCTTCAGGATCACACTGGACGTATAGCCGACCCGTTGATTTGATTCCGACCCACCGGTAATAACCGGAGCGTTAACCGGCTTATCGGCCAGATAATCGGTCTTAAACTTCACTACATTGTACTGATTAGCCGGTTGGGCGCCGGAAGCGGCCGCCATGCCGGCTGACTTGCCGTATTTGCTTCCTTGCGTTCTGGGAGCGCCGTCCCAGCTTCGAATATAAACCGCGCCGCCGTTCTGGTCCATTTTATCGTATTGATGCGTCGTGCCGAAAGTCGTGTAATTCGGCGTGATTCGGCCGGTCGTTGAGTTCGGAGCGGGAATGCTGCCGGCAAAGAATTCGACGTTAGCGGCATCAACATTAGCGCCGTTATAATTAGGATTAAGAGTGCCGCTCCAGGCGTCTAAACCGTTGAAAGGTATTTTCATGATAATACCAGCGCCAAATGCCTGACTTGAGAGAATCAGCGCAAGGCCGAACATCATCACCAACCTTTTTCTAGTTTTACTCATATCCATCATCCTCCTTAGAATTTTAGCACCCATGGTGTTTTCGCGTTACCGACAGGGACGTAATAGAACTTACCGTTAGCCAAATTGAAAGTCGCAACCGACAGATTGTTCCAGTTGCCGCTGACAAAGGTAGTCAGGGCAAAGGTCTGTCCGGCAGAATCCCACTGGTGAAGCTGATCGCCTTCAGTCGGGATGATCCCGGCGTCAGGCGCGGTCTTTCGTAATGGATAAGGATAACCGGTTAAGTTATATTGATCACCAAAGTTAACGGCCGTTCCAGTCGCGAAACCACCGGCGTTCCCAACCAACGTCAGGTACTCCGCTCTGGGAGTGCCGCCCTTAACAAGGTAGGCAAAGATCCCTTCAATCGTCTGGAAGGTATGGGTCGGCCAGCCGGTGGTCTTGGTCAATAGTTTATACCCCTGGGTCGGGTAATCCCAATAATGGATCTGATCACCGGTCGCCATCTGGTTGCCGATTATATTCGTTAAACTGTAATCAACCGTCCGGAATGGATAACAGATCGCGTTGTATTCATCTAAAAGTAAAACGTTAGCTTTGCCAACCGCCGGAGCGTTAGTAAAGACTGTTAGATCATCGGGCACGCCGCCAGTGACATTGCCGCCATAGCCTTTGTAATAAACTTCGGCGCTGCTGCTGGAATCGACTTTCGCGACCTGCCCGTTGTGAGTTAGCGTATAAGTCACCGTATCAACCGTAAAAGTGCCGAAATGCGGCGGGTACCCGCCAACTAAAGCATTGCCATCAAAAACCTCATACCAGACCTTCGGCATATAATCTTTGCTGTATTGACCAGTTCCATTGCCGGTCATAACATAGATCTTAGGGTTAGTGCCGCCAAATTTAGTCGGGTCCCAAGTTACAGTTATGTTGGAACCCGGCGTATCGCCCGCTCTGATAATCGTCAACCCGGAAGTCTCGCCGGTTGGGTTAAGTCCCTGGCCTTCAACCAGCGAGGTAAAGAGAGCGGTCAAATTCAAGTAACCGTTATTAATATCTGTCGCGGTTATAGTTAAGTCTTTCTCGTTAATCCCCCAACTCCGCTTTACTCCCCCGACCGTGAACTCTTTCTTGGCAACGCCAAAATAGTAATTTGTCGCGGAGAGCGGCAGGAGCCCCAGGTCTTCCAGGGCGTTAAGCGAAAAGTTTCCACTGGCATCGGAACTGGCAACGGCATAGGCAACGCTCGGAATAAACCCGGCGCTGGGTGACTTATAGAAATAGACCTTGAAGCCGTCTAAAGTCGGCGGCAACGAATTGACGTCCTTCTGCAGTGTGCCATTAACCCAAAAGCCAACCGGATACGGCGCCGGCTCCTGGGCGGCGAAGACCGCCAGCGGCAGGAGAGCCGCCAACAGCAGAGAGAGCAGTATATTCTTAGCCAACTTTGTCATTCCTAATTCCTTATTTTGCCGTCCCCGTCAAATTATACTGTTTAGTCCCATCGACATTGACCGTAACCTGATAGGATCGCCCCTTAACCAGCGAAGCATCGGTAATCGCGGCTAAATTGGCGGCCCCGGTAAACTTGGTCGCGGCGTCAATATTCCCGGCATTATAAACGATACCGGTCAAACCAACATGGGTCTGGGTCGTTTCATCGTACCAGCCAAACACGGTCACCGCGTCAGCCCCATAGGTCGTATTTATCCCTTTGATCAGGCTGCTAACCGTCGTAATGGCTAAGGCGTTGCCATCGGTTACGCCGCTGGCAAAATCAAACGGAATTGAAATCGTATTGACCCCTGTTTTGCCAATCGGCTTGTTTAAATTGTAAATAATCGTGATTGGCCCGCCGCCAACAGCCGTAACCGTTGAAAAGAGAACTTCCGCCGACCATCGCGCGGCGAAGGTGCCCCCCTTCTCCGTTGTTTGAGCATTGTAGGCATAAGCTTTAAGACTGTAGTTTTGACCGGCGACTAATTTTTCCGGATTAAGCTGAAAAGTGACTTTCCCTGGGGCGCCGGCAAGATCCCCTTCAGTAAGGATCACGGGGTTTCCGGCTAATGTGACCTGATAATGATAACCGGTCGCTCCATAATAACTCGGCGCATAATTGCCGGTAAAGGGGGCTTCCGCTTTAATTTCAAGCGTGGCGGTAACAATCGGCTTGATCGCCAAAGTAAAACCAATTTGCTGGGCTAAGCCCGTCGGCGGCGGCGGGGTGTCGATGATGGTTTGCAACCAAGTGTTAACCGGAATATCAACCGGTTCCCCCATCGCGGTGTAACCAGCCGATAAACTGATCGTTCGGTCCTTGGCGCCACCCGGAGCGCTGGCATCACTAGCCGTCAGCTTCAAGGTCGCCGATCCGGCATTAGCGTCATTGGCAACAGTAAAAGGACCGGACGGAGTAATTTTACCGGTTGTAAGCGCGCGCGTTTCGGTAAAAGGAGTAGAAGAATCGGAAAAAAGAGCCGTTCCACCATTAGCGGGAGTCCCCGGAACAAGATTAACGGTGTTAGTCACGATCGAGAAAAGTCGAGCTTCGGCCGGAACGCAAAACAGCCCAAGCATTAAGATCGCCACCACCCAACTAAATATTTTTTTTCTTTTCATCTTATTCACTCCTTTTAATTATAACCCTGAACTGAAGGCGTTAGATTCCAGTTAAGCGGAGCGGCCGTTTTGGAACGATAATATAACGGCGTCGCATTAATCACATCAACACCGGTCACGCCAGGCTGCGGCATCCAGGAGCCGCTCGTTGACAAGTATGAACAAGTATTGAAGCCATTGTTCAGCCGGCCATAGATCCGGTCGGCCTGCTCCCAATTATCACTCTTGGTCCCAACGGTCAGGCCGATCGTATTAATATCCATTTGTCTTGGATACGGAAAACCAACAACATTCCAATTTTGCGTAATTGAATACGCGCTCGCCGAGTTAAGCGGCTTAACATTGCCGACGATAGCGAAGACTTTGTCGGTATCAGTTGATTTAGTCAGTAGATACAATCCCTGTTGAGGGTCGCTAATCGCCGCGTTCGCGCCGGGGACCGCCGCCCAAGTAGTTCCATCATAGTAACTAACCCGGTTCCAGCCACTATTTTCGAAGCTGAAGATTCGAACGGAAGTCGCCGGCTCTGACCCAGGCGTATATTGCCCTTGCTTGCCCAGGACCAGGTTGGGATCGCCCGGCAAAGCCAGGAACGGAGAGTTAAATAAAGTCCATTTTTTACTGCCGGCAACGGCCACATTAACTTTACCCACCGCCGGCGAAGTCGTAAAGACGCCGCCTGCGGCCACAGCTTTATAATAAACTTCAGCATAACCAGCGCCAACCTGCTTCAGGTGAACAATAGAATTAGCTCCAGCGGTAAACTCACTAGCAAACGCGGCCATTACCGCGCCGCCTTCATAAACCTTCTGCCAATTGGTTTGAACATCGGTGTAGACACCAGCTCCAGCACCAGTCAGCATCCAAATTGTCGGGTTAGCAAGTTTAAGAGGATCCCAGCTAATCGTCACGGAATCATTCACATTATCGCCGTCACGCTTGATATATAGTCCGGTATCAACAATGCCCCCGCTCTTCAAAGCAAAGTTCGCCCAGGAGACCTTGGTCGGCTTAACCGTCAAACCAGTGACCGTCCCGGTATCATAACCGGTCGCCGAAGCGGCCACATTATGAACTGAACTCGTGTCGAATGTTTCGCTGAACATGTAAGTGCCGTCGTTCGCGGTCGCGGCCTTCGCGCCAACCGGAGTTTCGGCCAGGTTAGCTCCGCCTATCACTTTCTTGGTCGCTTCATCAGAGACAAACCCAGCAATCTGCCCGCCGCTGAAATCATTCGGCCCGCCATTTAATACCAGCTCTAATTCAACGTCAATATATCCTTTGTCCCAATTGACCGACGATATTTCGGAGGTCCCGTAGTTCAGGGGATCGGCACCGCCCCATTTTCTAACGACCGACATAATGAAGACCGGCTTGCCGCCGACTTCCAGCCAGTTGTCATTATTATGGTAATACTTGAGCTCATAAACATTGAACCGGAAGGCCCCGGTCACGGCATCAACCGGAACCCGGAGATAACCAGTTCCGTAATTCTGGGCATAGACGTACAAGTCGCGCCCGCCAAGCTTACCGGGATTATTTACAACCCCGTTAACCCAGTAGAATGGCATGGTCGGCGCCTGGGGGTCGGCCGCGAAGCCGACGCCGGCGATTATTGCCACTCCAATTACAGCTAGTATTAACTTTTTAAACAATTTAACTCCTCTTCAACCCTAATTCTTAATAATGATCGTCGTCTTACTATTCGCCGGCCACAAATTGGTCGCCGGATCTTTACCCAGATAAACCTGATAACCAACGCCGGCCTCCAACTTAAGAGCCTGCAGGGCCGCCTTAGCCGCGCCGTCCGGATCGTTAGCCGGAATCAACACGCCGGCGTCAAGTTGGCCGGTCCGATCCCACTTGCCGAAAGTTGAGATGAACATTTTCCCGGTATTGTTACCCGCGACATTATTCACTATTTTGATCAGGTCATAAGCGGTCGCGATCGTCCCCAAGCCTACACCGTCAACAGTGGTCGCGGACCAGTTCCCGGTTGAAGAATTGGGGGGCATCGGCATGGCAAAGAAATTGAAGCCGGAGCTATTGGTCACCACTTCAAAGGTCAAAGGATAAGTTTGCGCGCCACCCTGGATCCCGGAATAAGCATAATCATAAGGATCGCTCCATTTATCGCCGAAGCTGTTTCCGTGCATCACCCGAAAAGTGTAGATTTTACCCGGCGTTAATGAACCATCCGGCAAGTCCAACGTTTTGCTCGCCAAGTCACCGGGTTTGGTCTGGGTGTTAGGGGTATTCTTTTCCGTGTATTCCCAGGTTTGCTTGGTGATCTCGCGAACACCTTCCGCCGGCTTCGGCGCCGGCTGAACCGAGTAGACCTTGACCGTCCCGGCAGTAGAATTGGTTTGAACCTTCAAGGTAACAGTGCTGTCAAACTGCGTGATCAACGGAACGAACGGCACATCAGCCTGATAAGTCGTGCTCAATTGAACATTCAGTTTGGCCGGTGGATTGGGCGGCGCGGGAACCGCAATGGGCTGGCTGTTGTAAAACGCCCCTTGCGCCGGCGTGGCGGTGTTCCAAACCCTGACAAAATAACTGCCGGAAGGGACCTTGTAATAGTAATCAAATTCGCCGGCCTGCGTTATCCCTAGATTTTCATTGTCTTTGCCGACGGTGGTGTTGTCGGCCGTCAATAATGAGTTGCCGGTGGCCAAAAACCCCAGATTATTTTTGTCGGGCGCCGTGACCGCGCCGGAAACCAATTGCACCAAACTCCCCACCGCAAGAGCTGTTCCAGCTTTATCGGTCACGCTGTAGCCGGGGTTAGCAACGTCGGTCCAGGTCGTAAAAGTAACACCGTTATCGGCCGCAAAAGCAAGTCCGGCGGTCAGCGTTATTGCGAGCAATATTACTCCTGCCCTAAATTTTTGTTTCCCCTTTTTCATTTTAAATAACCTCCTATTTTACTTCAACAAGGGATCAAAATCCCACTGCAACGCGTTGCTGGCTCCCATCGATCGGTTATACCAGAATCCGCCGGCGGCGTTAAAATCAAAAACCGTCGTTCCCAGCCAGGCGTTTCCTTGCCTGGTCATCTTCAAAAGATTATTGTTATAGATTTCGTCGCCGGAATTATTGGCATCGCCGCCAAAGGCGTTGGTAAAGCCGGCTTTGCCAATGACGCGGGTCACGCAGGAACTGTTGCCGATCCGCAGGTAACCTTTCGGCACGGTATAAGCCACTTTTTGCGTCGGCACATCACCGACAAAAGTCATTTTCTTAGCCGCCCCGACTAGGTTAACATAGAACCCTTCGCCAAGAGAAATTGCCATTGCTTTGTTCCAAGTATTGTTGGAATAGATCGCTTTATCTAATTGCGCCGTATAAACTTCGTCGCCGGTCGGATTATTGGCGGTTAATTGATTGCCTATGACTTGGGAAACATCGCTCCCACCCTGGAAAATAGTCGGTTCCGCAACTAGGTTCCAGCCGGCAGCTAAGTCAACGTTGAACTTGCCGACCGCCCAGGCTGATTCCAGGATTGAAGCGCCGTTATAAACGTCATCTTTGACCTTGTCTTTCCACATTGCCTTGTAATAATATTCGGTCGCTCCGCCGCCGACCTGTTGAGTGTGCAAGTAATCTTTGCCATTTACATTTTTTACCAAACTTGAAGTTATATCTACCCAATCTGTTTTCGCGTTATCGAAGGCTCCGCCACCGGCTGCTTTATTTAGCCCAAAGATCTTTGGCGGTTTTTGGTCGGCCGTTAACTCATCATCGTTCCAGGTCAATTTAATATCGTTGCCTGACCGGGCAATAAACAATTGGACCGCGCCGGGGAGGGGGAGGACCGGTCCCTGATCGTATTCAAGGGTAAAGTCAACAACTTCAAAGCCGTTGCCGGTTATTTTGACCTCTTTGGGGTTGGCGCCGTACTTATCAATAGGGTCTTTCGCGACCGCGGCATAATAGGTCGCCGTCGGATCGATTGGCAAAGCGGCGTGGTTATACATGTTGAGCATATACGAAGCGGAACCTTTGACCAGGTCACCGACGACGTTATAAGGCACGGCGGAAACATACGCACCCGGCAAAACCTTGTAAAATACGACGGTCCTGTTGGTCAACAGCTGCGATGCGGCGGGGGTGGTGGAATGCATCGTCAAGGTTCCTCTCAACCAGTACATGGCATTGAAGACCGGCGGCGGTTCAACGGCAAAGACAGGTATCGCCGCCGCGATCGTCAACAATATCAGTATTAAGCTAAGTTTCTTCACTGCTCTCCTAAATTATTTCCCGGTTTCCCTAGTCATCTTAAAGTTAACAACGCTCGGCGAAACACTTACTTGATAAACGATGTTTTTCAAGGTTTCCGTCCCGTTCCCGGCCGTCCCCGTTGACCCGGTCCAGACGCCGCCGGCGATCGTGTACCCTTCCATCCTCTGGGTATTGTTCACGTTGTTATTCCACCAGCCGATCGATTTAACAGCGGCCCCGCCGGAAAAAGTATTGATCGCGTCGACCAATCCTTTGACCGTCTTGTTGGTCATTTCAGTGCTGGTCAGGGTCTCGCCCTGCTGGGTATAAAAAATCGTCTTGGTCGGATCAAGCGTAAACTCAAACTGGTTAACCCCCAGGTCAGCGGTCTTAACAAGATTTAAAATCATTAATTCTCCGGCTGCGCCGGTTGTTTGGCCGCCCAAAACCACGACTTGAAAAGGAACCGCGTCACCGGCCGTAGTTCCGAAGTAATTTACCGCAACTGCTCTGGCATAATAAGTCGCAGTCGTATCGCTGAAAAAGGCTTTATTCGGATCATTTGTTTTGTCTAAAGTATATGACGTCCCATCTAATTCGATGCCGTAAGGCGGCTTTGTGCCAAAGTTAGGGTCACCTTTATTGATCTGCAAGATATATGGCTTGCTGGTACCGTCCCCTTTGACCTGGACATTGCCTAACCCTCCGGTTGTCCCATCGCTAAAAGAAAAGCTGATCTGAGAAACTTTTACTTCAACCCCTACTGGATGAAGATCCTTCTGGGTTGATTCGATCTGTTTTATTGAATTGATCGCCGGTTTGTAGGGAGCGGCCGCCCGATAAAGAGTAAAGCTGGAGAATGACAGATCATTCGGTACCGGGTTTCCTGAAGTCCAGAAGGATTGCGCAGGTGAGTTGCCGTAATAATTACCGTCCGCTGTCCAATATCTTAAGTAATAATTTGTCGAGACCGGATGATCCAACTGATTCTTAAAAGCAAAGCCGCCGGCCCCCGCGCTATAGCCGGGAAAATCGCCAACCGTACCCTTGATATCCTTCCCAAGCAGGGCCGGGTTCGCCGGGTCTTTAAATATTGCGTAGGTATCGCCCGCAGAAAAGGCCGGAGTAGTTGTATTAGCCTTAGCGGTCGGGGGGTTGCTTGGCGACCCTTTGATGAACTGAACAAAACCGGAACTTGCCGGGATAACGGTTGTATCATAATTTTTCATGGTCGAATTCGGCACGGTGACTCCAACGTTTTGCAGATCGGCATAGGCACTGCCGGCCAATACGACCCCGACTAAAAATATCACCAGCCTGTATTTTCCGGTTATCATTGTTTTCCCCCCTTGCTCATTCATTTATTGATAGGTCCTCTTCCAATTGATCGTCTTACCGACGCCCTTTATCGAATAATAGTACCCGTTCGGCAGCGCGAAACTAAAGTCGGCCGCAACGCTGGGATTCGCCGACAAATACCACTTCCCATCGGTCTTGAGGAACGCGTTCTTCATTCCCCACGAAGCTGGATCGTTCTTGTAATAGATCTCATCGGCAGTCATGGGATTAACCGTCGCTGTCGTATTGGCGACGTTAAATAAACCTAAGCTATCAAGCGTTTTACCTACCGGGTAAACAATCCCGATCGCGTTAAAGCCTGTCGACATGGTCAGATCTTGATCGGCCTGGCTGACGGCGCCGACCGCGGTTATAACTATATCTTTTGTCTTCAAATTGACCAGATATCCATTGGCCCGACTTATGGTGTAACTGACCGGCGCAGTGACGGCGGCGGAAAGATAAAACTTGCCGTCACTCTTCTGGAAAGCGTTTGTCATCCCCCAGGAATTAGCGCTATTCTTATAATAAACTTCATCGGCAACCATGGGGTTATCGTTCATGACCAGCTGTTGGCCAAAAACATTTTCCAATGAATCTTCGCCGGTATTGTATTTAAAGGCCAGAGAAAGCAAATTGAATCCTTTCTTGGCGCTCATATTCACCTTCCCGACCGCCGGAGCGACCTGATAACATGGCTTACCGTTATACAGCGGGTCGGGGTCCTGACAGGGAGTCATTGGAGTAACCCCAGCTTGGAGGCCAATGTAGTAAGCTTCGGAATAATTAGGCCAGGCGTCCTGGGCGTCACCAACTTGCGTATTATGCCGAAGTTGACCAGGTCCCAAGGCTGAAAATTGATCGTCAAATCCGGGGTCAGTAAATATTTTCCAGGCAGTCGGATCGGTCTTTTGGAATTTGCCGCTCACCGCCCCGGTCCCCGGCAAAACGTAGATTTGCGCCCCCGGCGCTTTGGCCGCGTCCCAGCTGATCTTGATGTTTTGTCCGTCTCTGGCAATGGTAAGAGGGACCGTCCCCCAGGGAGCGGTATCAATCTTGGTCCCACCGCCAAACAACCCAAAGAGGCCGGGGATAAGAGTGTAGCCGCTGCCGCTCATTGGCTGGGCCAAACCATCCCCTTTGGAGTCCATTAAAGTATAACCATCTCCCTGCAGGGTCTGTCCGCCGGAATTAATTACGTCATACAACGTATAGCCATTTCCGGTCAACGGATTGGCCCACGCGCCCGTTGATAGTAAAACCAAGACCAATATATTTTGTATACGTTTTTGCATTTTTATTGCAAGAGCAATTTCCTTAACCGACTTTTGCTTCCAATCTATCCAACCGCCGATCCTGTTCCCGGTCTTTACCGATCGCCAGCGTCCGGTCTTCCCGCGCTTTGACCAATTCATCCATAACTTTATCTAAAGCGGTTATGACCTCTGATTGAAAACCATCTTGTTTCGCTTCAAGCCTGGCCAGATCTTCTTTGGTCGCGAAGACCTCTTTTAACTTTTCAACATCTTTATCCGTTATGGTCATCCTAATCACCCTAATTGCCTATATCCTAATTACCTAGTCCCCTCTACTGCAGAGTCACCAGGACTAAAAGTTTTCCTTTTTGTCCCGCCGTCATTCCTTTGAGTGCTTTGCCGATGATCGTTCCAGCCTGCGGATTGGCCGGTGCCTTCATGGCGTAGCCCGGATTGGCAGAGCTGACCAAAAGGTCTCCCGGCTCGATCGCGCCGCTGGTCGCGTCAACCTTAACGTCATAACGGCCGGTATAGACGATCGGCTTCCCGTCTTTTAGCTCTTCGTTCATCGTCAACCCGCCTTCAGTTCCTCGGTAAACCCCGGCAACCTTGGTCGAATTGGCGACATTACAAACCGCCATTTGGTCGCTTCCGGCAATCATCATGACGTCGCCGTCTTCGGCCGCGCCGGAAACATTGTGCTTTTCGTTAAGGTCGCCGGCTGTAATGGCCGTGTTCGTCCCGTAATACTTCCAGGCGTAAACCCTGCGCCATTTCAAGCTCGACGTTCCCAGATAATAACCGGTTGTATCATCAGTCGAAGTAACCGCCGGATAAACATTGCCGTTAAAAGTCGACCCTTGTTTAAACTTCAACATGGCCGGAAAATTAAGGGTCATTCCCATAAATAATATTGATCTGGCCGCTTGATATTCCATCCAATTCGAAAGGTTCTCGGTTGAATTGGAGAAAGTCACTTTCGACAGGCTTATCGTCCCGGTCGTGATCTTGGAAGCGTCAAGGTTGGGGATCGCAGTCGTCGACAGAGTCCCGCTGGTGATCTTGGAGGCGTCAAGGGCGGGGATATCGGTCGCCATCAACGAGCTCTTATAGGCGAGCGAACCCAAAGCCGGCTTATTGGCAATATCCGCGGAATTGTAATCAACCGCGTTCTTAGTCGCCAGCGTTCCTAAGCCGGAGATTTTAGATGTCGGCAAAGTTCCGTCCATATCACCCAGCGGCGCCCGGAAAGCGCTGATCTTATGCCAGCTCCCCCCCTGCATATCCATATACATTCCGGTTTCACCCAACACTCCGGAGTTAACAAAGGCCAGCGCGCCGCTCCCGATCGAAGCCGGCAGGGCGGCAACAGAAGCAACCGTCTTAAACGCGCTTGCTCCGGCAATCGCTCCGGCGGCTAACTTAGCGCCGGAGATCGCGCCATCAGCCAATTGACTGCTGACCAACTGGCCTGATACTTTGCTGGCGCTGACACCAGAAATCTGGCTGTCGGTAAACTGACCTGATACTTTGCTGGCGCTTAGGCCGGAGATATCGGCATCGGAAACTGCATCTTTATAAGCCAGGCTTTTTAGTCCATTGCCGGTGATCGCCGAAACCAAGCCGCTGATTTTCCCTGTGCTAATGCCGGCGCCGGTCGCGATGTCCGCATTAGAGATCGCCCCATCGACGATTTTGTCGGAAGTGACGGAATTGGCCGCCAACTTCGGACTAGTAACGGAGTTGTCGGCCAGCGCCAACCCGGCGACTTCGGTTTTTAAAGCGTATTGTGTAAGGGTCGTCTTAGAAGCAAAAGCATTATTTATTCCGGACAGTAAAGGATTAGTGGCTTCAGTTAACGGGTTTCCAAGAGCGTCAATTACAGGATTAACAACTTCTTGCTGCCAATTAAGCATTTCATTGAAACCCCAATCTGGTTCATGCGGAGGGATCGGAGGCCAAGGGCCCGTGGTTTCTTCCCCCCAACCACTGGGGGGATACAAAGGCTTATTGCCCACGCTAGCGTAAAGATCAGCGGAAGGGCTTTTCTTTACGTCTTCCCCATTCAATCCTTTATCTTGACAGTAATACCAACGATGCTCGTCCGGACTCGTCCCCGACGCATCAAATAAATTCATTTCCGAGTTTGTAGGCAGCTTCGTAATAGCGTCATACCATGAAGTTGATTTGATCATGTACTCAACACTTTTCCCGGTTAATCGCATCGTCCAATTATATCCTGTCGTCCCTGCTTGATCCCCTGTCGTTCCGTCATTCATATAATAATCGACATTGGCATTATTTTCGTAATCATAACCGTCAAGCTCGCCAATCTGGACCCATTGATTTTTTTTGCCGACAAACGAGCTCGGCGCGACTAAAAACGAAACATTTTCCGCTTGAGGAGCATGGTTGAACGGCGGCGGGACCGCCGAAACAGGGTTTACTGAATTAACTATCACGTAAGAGATAACGGCGTTGTTATTCGTCACTTTAACCTTAAAATAACCATTCCCAACTTCCGTTAAAACCGCTTTTTCATCGGTTTTCGGGGTTATTAAAACGATGGAATCTGTTTTTACGTTGTCGTTGTTGATCTTTAGTTGAAACCAGCTTGATTTCGCGTTATAACCGGTCCCCCATAGGACATCTACGTTGTCCAAGATTATCCAACCGGCCAGCATGTTCTTTTTGGGAACCTCAACCGTTCTGATATTCCAATTATCAACAATAGTTAATGTCCCGCTCAAATTAACAACGTCAGTTTCCATATTAATATAACCGCCGTGGTGATTTTTAGCCGTTATCGCGTAAGGAGCGGCCGAAAGAGGCTGTCTCGGAGTTAATGTCGCGAGGGTTTGGGTGTACGTTGCGTTCAGAATTGAAACTTCAACGTAATATGGTTTATCAAAGCTTAACTGTGAAAGCGGTTGATTTGGAGAATTTAAATTGTTTCCGCCGACTCTTTTACTGAAAAATCCCTTGTCGTCTATGGCGACTAAAGCATTCGGACTGGTCCAAAGAAGATTGCCGACTGTCGCACCGTCATAAATTCGAACCCTCAACGCATAATCGCCGGCCGCAACAGGCGCCCCATCTTTCAAGAAAACGCCTTGGATATTAATGTACTCGGGAATTTCCGCTTGCGCCGGAGCGATCAGTAAGCAGGCCAAAAGCGCCAGCAAAACGTAATTGATCCTCATAAAGACACTTCGAATATTTTTCATTTTTTTCCTCCTTGAATCATTTTCGCCCCGACCCCGACTTAAAATCACGCGTGCACCGGCAGTTTGACATGCGCGTCCAGCGTCCGTTCAATCTTCCAGACTTTTTCCTTAACCTCGCCCAGGGCTTTCTTAACTTCATCAATCCGACCGCCCAAATCTTTGGCAACCCACTTTAGGGCAGAATTATTCGCTTCTATCTTCTCGTTCAGTTCCTGTTTCATTTGCGCCATTTCGGAGCGGAAAACCTTCTGCCCCTCGGCAACCGTTTTAACATCGGCGCCGACTTTTTCAATTAAGACCGCTATTTGATTTAGAGTTATTTCAACCATTTAATAGCTCTCCCAGTTGAGCAGATCTTTGTTTAAAAGATCCAACACAACTTTGGTCCGATTGAGCATCTACACCGTTTCAGCGCGGGTCAGCTGTTTGTTCGGCTCAAAGCCCCGGCCTTTAAGGTATTCCAGGAGGCCGGCATTATAGGCGCCGGAGATCCGCTGGGCCGCCCAGTGATTGACTTTAATATCGGGGAACTGGTTCAGGTAAACGTCTTCCTGGATCCCGGCGAAGCGGGCGATCATCAAGAGCCCTTCAGCCCGGGTAATCTTCCCGTTCGGCTTGAAAAGGTTCCCCGGGTAGCCCAGGACAACCCCTTTCTTGGCCGCTGCGGCAATGAACGGCGCCGCCCAATGTTTGGCGGAAACATCTTTGAACGCCGCCTTCGAGGCATCTTGCGTCGGGACCCCGATCAGCGCTTTGATAAGCAGGGAGCACATTTCGGCGCGGGTAATGTTCCCCTCCGGCCGGAAAGTCCCATCCGGATAGCCGGTGATCACGCCGGCCATCGCCAGCATTGAGGTCGGTTTATCAACCCAATAACCAATCGGCACATCCGGGAAGGTAATGAGCCGGAGGAGCCGCGGCCGTTTCCCGAAGATAAAATTCTTTTCCGACCACGATTCAAGCGAAATGGCGTTCTTGCCGATCGAAAGATCGTACGTCGTGGCAAAAGCCCCCTTTAGCGTAAATTTAACCGGCACCCCGTTGGCCCGCAGGCTCTTGACCCGATAATCGACGACCTCGCCCGAAACCGGGACCTGACCGGCAAAGGTAATCGTCTTGTCCGCCGGCGAATAGAGTTTGAAAGCCTCCTTCGGCAGTTCGATCTTCACCGGCTGGAAGGAGTATGACAACGAGAAGAAACTATTATCAATGTTAGGCGCGCCGGCAAAAGTATGGTAAGCATAATCAAAACGGAAACCGCCGTAATAAAGTCCGACACCGTAGGCCATGTCGGAAACGGTGGTCAACCCGCCGTTCCCATCGCCAGCCGAATCCTGATCGATACCGGCGCGCAACCCGATATATTCCAGCGGCCGCCACTCCGCCCCAAGGTGAAGGAGGCCCGGGTAACCGGTCATGGTCGGGTGCAGTTCAAAATCACCGAGAAGCTTCAATTGATGCTCGCCGATCCTATAAAGGCTGTCCTCTTTACCAAGCAGGTTAAAACTGGAACCAAGAAAAAGGATCGCCGGATATGATTCAGTGTGGCCGGAAGCGTAAACTAATTTGCCCCCCATACTGGACGGCAAGATATTGGAAGCGGTCAACCCGATCTTCAGCCATTTCTGCGGCTTGGCGGTGATACCAAGATCAAGCTCATAGCCGCTGGCATCGCCGTTGACGATGCTGTCGCCGAAAAGGGCGGCTTTGAATAGCTTGACGCTGGCGCCGATCGAGAGCTTATCGGCGAACGGTACTTTGTCCAGGCGCAGATAACCCATCTTCTTCAACTCGTTGGCGTAGGAAATGACCAAAGCGTTGTTGTAGTTCCCCATGACCGGCTGGGAAGAATCGACAACGTAAATCGGATCATCGGGATCGGAGGCCGCTTCAATGGTCGTGGCAAAAGCGCCGCCGATCGAAGTCCCGGCAAAACCGAAACCGATCACCCCGTAATCGGTCGCGTACAAGCCGGAAGCCGAGAGATAAGTATATTCGTCGAGAAATTTCCCGGACATGGAAGACAACTGCCAGCCTTCCAGGCCCGCCATACCGGCCGGATTGGAGTACATGGCGCCGGCGTCATCAGATAAACCAATATAAGCCTTCCCCAACCCAAGCACTCTGGCATTAGGAATATAACGGGTCGGGTCCTGGGCAACGTATTGCGCCAGGGCGATCCCCGCGAACATTACAATCATTATTAGAGCTAAAACTCTCTTCATTGAACTACCAATCCTTAAGGGACATGATGCTGAAGCATCGAACCAGGGATCAACAACATCGACGATGTCGTCAATTTTTTCCCGGTCGCCGGGTCAAAGAAATAAGCTTTGGCAATCTGCGCCCCTTTATCATGACGCAAGTCGGAAACACTTGCCGTCAATCTCACCCGGTCGGCGCGGGTACTGACATCCATTATCCCCATACCGGACACCCTTAAAAGGGAGTGAGTCTTGCGATAAAGGACCTGCCCGGTAACCCCGCTAACAATTATCCACTCGATCCTCGGCGGCAAGGTCCCGTTCCTGGTCCAAACGGTGGCGTAGAAATTGCCGCTGCCGTCGATCTCGATCGGAGTGGTGATCGCCCTGGTCTCTTCAACCGCGGTTGAACCGCCGCTCGATTCCGTGTAAAGATCGTAGCGAATAATGCCAACGTGAGCATTGTCGTCTTCGGCATAAAAGAAGACCGTTACCGCTCGGCCGTCGGTGGGCAAATTAGCGTTAAATCTGAAACCGGAAACCGTCGCCCTGGTCGGCGGAAAAACGGTCGAATCGATCGTAATATTATCGGCGGAAACATCTTCGATCACGGTCACCGTGTCGGTCCCGTCATTATATCTGGCGACGACCTTGCACTTGATCTTGGCCAGGCTCAATTGATTTCCAACCGAGGTGTTTATCTCAAAGCCGATGAGCGGATTGCTCGTTATCGTCGTCGCCGGCAGGGATGAAGACAAAGCTTCCGGATAAATATTACCGTTAATGTTAACCCTGGATATCGTGACGTCGGCCGTTCTGGCCACAACGTTCAGGGCGTTAAGCTCACGGGTCGCGGTCGAATCGGGATTAGCGACCAAAAGATCCCTCGCGCCCGTTTCGGAGCTGGGATCGATAAATACATTAAGAATAATGCGGCTGGAGCTCTCAAAAGTCGTGGAACGGACATCGACATTAAAATCAAAGGCGGTCTCTCCCGGTTTAATAAAAGCCGATTGCAGCGGGTTCGTCCCCGGAGCGCTCGGCAGAAAATCAACACCGGTAACTTCCATCGTGCCGATCCAGCCTTGGTATTGGGTGCTGGGGTTCAACGCGGTAATACTGGGAGAGCGTAAGCGATAGATCATTCCGCCGTCGCCGCACATGTAAGCGTAAACCCCGGCCAATTCCCCCGGATAAACAAGCCGGACAAAAATATCCTGAACATTGGTCGAAGGAGAAAGATCGTATATCCCCCAATTGGTCCCGCCGTTGGTCGTGTAAGCAATAGCCCCGCCATCTCCGGCGATCCAGCCGAAATCCTTAGTAATAAAATAAACGGAGTTCAAGGAACCGCTGGCCGAAGAGAACGGATCGACATTCGTCCAACCGGTCCCGCCGGTCGTCGTCTTGCTAACCGTTCCGTCGGCCAAAGCGATAAAGCCGTCCAAGCGATCGTAAAAGAAGAGGTCGTTTAACACCGCCGCGAAATAGGAAACGCTCCGAACGGTGCCGGTCGAGGTGTCAAAATTGATCGCGCAATGCGAACCGGTGAGAGTTTCACCCCACAACCAGGTATCGATCGAAACCCCTTCACCGGTCGTAAAAACTCCGTTGACGATAAAACCGGTCCCCAGGATTAAATTCGTAATATCGGTGGTTGTCCAGCCCGCCCCATCGCTTGTCATCAGATAGCTGGTCGCCGGAGAAGTTCCAGCGTTATAGCCAACAATCGAACGGCGCGCGCCGTAAGCGGAGCCGCGCAAAAAATCGGTCCCGGACGCGACGGCAAAGGTCGAGCCGATCTCGGTCACGGTCGTCCCGTTGCTTTGATAAGCTTCTCTGGTCGTTAAAAAATAACCTTCCGTTACCGCCGGAAAAAACACATCATTAAAAGAAGAAGCGCTCATTCCGGCGAAATTTGACCAGGTCGTGCCGCCGTTAACTGATTTTAAGGCGACGCCGGCGTTGCCGACCGCGTAACCGACAGTGTCGCTGGCAAAGTAAATTGAGTTGATGTTTTGCGTGGTGCCGGTTTCCTGCGTAACCCAGTTCGCCCAGGAAGTCCCGGTCAAGACAATGGAGAGCGAGACCAGCAGTATTAATATTTTGCTCTTCACGATTGTGTGAGAATTTTATAACATGTCAAAAATAAATGCAAGCGTTTTTTTATGTTATACTTACCGGGTCATGTTCAAGATAGATAGCGGCGCGATAAAAACAATCTCAACCCTGAAAGCCGCCGGTTTCCAGGCCTATCTGGTCGGCGGGTGCGTCCGCGACGCCCTGCTGGGGATGGCTCCCGATGAATGGGACATCGCGACCTCCGCCAGGCCCGACGAAGTCGGCGCTTTGTTCGAAAAAGTCGTACCGACCGGAATAGAGTTCGGCACAGTCACGGTCCTCCGGCCGGAAGGCCGGTACGAAGTAACCACCTTCCGCTCCGACTCCCGCTACGTCGACGGCCGCCATCCGGAAAGCGTCTCTTTTTCCTCTGAATTGAAAGACGATCTAGCCCGTCGGGACTTTACAGTCAACGCGCTTGCTTATGACCCGGAAACAAAAGAATTGATCGATCTTTTTGACGGACAAGCCGACTTAAAAAAACGAACGATTAAAACCGTCGGCAACCCGCTTGACCGATTCGGCGAAGACGGTTTGCGGCCGATCCGAGCCTGCCGCCTGGCCGCCAAGCTTAATTTTACCGTCGCTCCGGACGTTCTGGCCGCGATTCCCATGGCCCTCGAAACCGTCAGAAAGGTCGCGCCGGAACGTTTTCACGACGAACTGGTTAAACTGCTCAAAACCGCGACGCCGTCGATCGGCCTGGAACTAATGCGGCAAACGGGTTTGCTGACGATCCTGCTACCGGAAATCGAGACCTGTTACGGCGTGGAACAACCGGCCGAATATCATAATTACGACGTTTATTGGCACAGCCTGCGCGCCTGCGACGCCGCCCCGGCCGATAACCTGGTCCTCCGTCTGGCCGCCTTGCTGCATGATATCGGCAAGCCCGCCTGCCAAGAAGGCTTAACATATTATAATCATGACCGGGTCGGAGCTGTTATGGCGGCCGAGCTGATGCGGCGGCTCCGTTTCGGTAACGCCGAGATCGAGAAGGTAACGTCGCTGATCGCCAACCACATGTTCGATTACCGCCCGGACTGGAGCGACGCCGCGGTCCGCCGCTTTATCCGCCGGATCGGCGGGACGGAGAACGTCGCCTCGATCTTCGAGCTTCGCCGTTCCGACGCCAAAGCAATGAAAGCGACCATTGGGACCGACTATTTAACCGAGCTTGGCGAGCGGATCGAAAAAATAATCGCCGCGGAAAACGCCCTGCACATTAAGGACCTCAAGATCAACGGCAACGACCTGATGACGGCTCTTAATCTTGAGCCGGGACCGAAGATCGGGGAACTGCTTGATTATTTACTGGAAAAAGTCTTGGACGACCCGACGCTCAACACCAGCGAAACCTTGCTCGCCCTAGCGAAAAAACATGGGTAACCCCCTCGTATTGCCGCTGGTTTCAATATTATTGTTTTCACCGGTTTTTGCCGACCCAGCCGCTCTAACTCAAATTGAAGCCGGTCGCGACCGGGGGATTGAATATCTTGACGTTTGCACCAGCGGCTGGACCGAGGCTAAAGGCTTATTGCTGGAAAGGACCCTTTATATTGATTTTCCGGAAACAAAAAAATCGCCTAATTTTGAACTGATAAAAGGAAAATTAAAACATATAAAAAGCCTTTCCGTTATCCAAAAAAACGCCACAACCACCCGGCTGATAATCAACTTAAAGCATGACGTTGACTATGACATTGTTAATGTCTTTGGCCGGAATAAAACGGTGGTCGAACTTTACGCCCGCTCCGCCAGCTCATATAAAGACCAATACGCTTGGGAAGCAAAAAATACTAAGCCAAAATTCGCGCCGCTCAAGCCGGTCAAATTATCGCCTAAAATAGCCGCGATTAAGCCTAAATCAGATGTTCATGGATTATTACGTGGCAAGTCGATAATTATTGATCCCGGACACGGCGGTGACGACCCGGGGGCGACCGCCTGCAATGGGATCCAAGAAAAATATTTAACGCTTGCCACGGCCAGACGGGTCGCGGCTCTCTTGCGCGAAGCCGGCGCGACCGTTTATATGACGCGCAATGAAGATCGGCGCTCCAGCCTTAGCGACGTGACTAATTTCGCCAACAAAACAAGGGCTGACATTTTCATTTCAATTCACTATAATTCTACTTACAGCCGTGAAATTGCCGGGACCGAGACCTATTACTACAATCCGGTCAGCCGCCGCTTCGCCGAGATCATGCATGAATCGTTAATCAGGGGCGTTGGCCGCAAAGACCGGGGCTTGCGCCGGGTCCGTTTTTTCACCGTCAAACACGCGACAATGCCGGCGGTCCTGCTGGAACCGGCCTTCCTCTCCAATAATGAGGAGGCCGATCTGGCCCGTTCCGCTGAATTTGAAGAGCGGATCGCAAAATCAATTAAGAAAGGGGTCGAGCTTTATTTCCGAAATAGCCCACGTTAGCCGGGTCGCCACTGAAAGGATCCTTGGAAAACCAAGCTCCGCGGAAGAAGGAAAGGTCACCCCTTCCTCTCCAATCGGCGTGTTTGATTCCGGGGTCGGCGGCCTGACCGTTCTAAAAGAGCTCATGCGCCAATTGCCGCATGAGGATGTCATTTATTTTGCCGACACCGCGCGCGTCCCTTACGGCAACCGCCCGCCGGAAGAGATCCTGGCCTTTAACCGGGAAATCATTCCTTTTTTGATCAAACGGGGAGCAAAACTGATCATTATGGCTTGCGGCACTTCTTCTTCGATCGCTTACCCGGTCGTTAAAGATGAATTCCCGGTATATTTGGTCAGCCTAATTGAGCCGGGAGCCCGCGCCGCTCTCTCCGCGACCAGGCGAGGACGAATCGGCGTGATCGCGACCGCCGGAACGGTCAATTCCGGCGCTTATGAGAAAACGCTGCGCTCGATCAACAGCGACATCATAGTGACCTCCCAGGCTTGCCCGCTCTTCGTCCCGCTGATCGAGGGAGGACACCTGGAGGGGGAAGAAGTCCGCCGGGCCGTCAAGGAATGCCTAACTCCAGTGCTTACCCAAAAGATCGATACTTTGATCCTCGGTTGCACCCATTATCCCCATCTGGCCAAAGTGATCCGGGAAGTGGCCGGCCCGGAAATTACCCTGATCGATCCGGCCGGCGAAGCGGTCGCGGAAGCCAAAGCCCTGCTTAAGAAGTTCAAGACGATCAAACAAACGGCCGATCAACCAAATTACACTTACCTAACTACCGGTCAGCCTCGCCCGTTTCAGGAACTGGGGACCAAGCTGCTGGGAAAAACCATCGCCAAAGCGATCATGGTGAATTTACCTCTGAAATAGTGTAAAATATAGGCATGTTTGAACTAATGGTCGAAGACACTTTTGACGCCGCCCACGCCCTCCGGGGTTACGAAGGCCCCTGCGAAAACCTCCATGGCCACACCTGGCGGATCCAGCTCTTTTTAGGCGGGACCAAACTAAACAAGCTCGGCCTCTTGGAAGATTTCAAAGTGATCAAAAAAGGCCTGGCGGCCGCGCTGGACCAGTTCGACCATAAATACATCAACGAAACAGCCCCGTTCGATAAGATCAACCCAACCTCGGAAAATCTGGCGAAATATCTTTTTGAAATGCTGAAGAAACGTTTTAAGAACATTAATAAAATCATCGTCTGGGAGAGTGAAAGAACCTATGCCGCTTACTATTAACTTTACTAAAATGCAGGGCCTGGGAAACGATTTTATCCTGATCGACGCCCGAAAAGTTAAACTTGACGGCCTCGACCTCAAACAACTGGCGATCGATCTGTGCGACCGTCATTTCGGCGTCGGCGCCGACGGGCTGCTGCTGCTTTGGCCGTCGACCAAGGCCCATTACCGGATGCAGGTCATTAATTCCGACGGTTCGGAGGCGGAGATGTGCGGCAATGGAATCCGCTGTCTCGCCCGCTACGCTTACGAAACCGACCAGTTGACCGAAGAAGTCATCTCCGTGGAAACCGCCGCCGGCACCCTTCTGCCGGCGATCATTAAAGAGAACGGCCGGATCAGCGGCGTGGAAGTCGATATGGGAGAACCGAAAGAAATTAAAAATGAAAAATTAAAAATTAAAAATGACATTTTCGAGATAACTGAAGTTTCGATGGGGAACCCGCACGCGGTAATTTTTGTTGATGACCTGGAAGAGATCGATCTTGGATCGATCGGACCGGAGATTGAAAATGATCCTCACTTCCCCAACCGGACCAACGTTGAATTTGTTAAAGTTATAAGTGACAAAGAGCTCGAGGTCCTGGTCTGGGAACGCGGAGCGGGCGAAACGCTCGCCTGCGGAACCGGCGCCTGCGCGGCACTGGTCGCCGCCAACCTGGCCGGCAAGACCGGACGGCGCGCCCTGGTCCGGCTCCCCGGCGGCAACCTCGATATCGAATTGGGCGAGGACGGACATGTTTTAATGCGCGGCCCGGCCGAAACCGTCTTTGAAGGAAAATACGAACATGAATAAAGCAAAAAGGCTCGAGAAGATCCCGCCCTATCTCTTTGTTAAGATCGAAGAGAAAAAGGCCGAACTGATCAAGTCGGGAGTCGACGTCATCGACTTCGGGATCGGCGACCCGGACCTACCGACCCCCCCGCATATCTTTAAGAAGATGCACGAAGTCCTGGAAACCAAAGAAGCGGGGAATTATCCTTCCACAAAGGGAGAACTAACTTTTCGCCGGGCGGTCGCCGACTGGTACAACAAGCGGTTCGGCGTCCAATTAGACCCGGTTAGCGAGGTCTGCAGTCTGATCGGCTCCAAAGAAGGGATCGCCCACCTCTCTTTCGCTTATATCGATCCGGGCGACATCGCCCTGGTTCCCGACCCGGCTTATCCGGTTTATAAGATCGCCACAACGCTAGCCGGCGGGGAAGCTTATGATCTGCCGCTGACTGCGGCCAATGGTTTTTTGCCGGACCTTGAAGCGATCCCCGCCCCGATCCTAAAAAAAGCCAAGCTCCTTTATATCAATTATCCCAACAATCCGACCGGCGCCGTGGCGGACCTAACTTTCTTTGCTAAAGCAGTCGCCTTTGCTAAACTGCACAAGCTCCTATTAGTCTCCGATCTCGCCTACTCCGAGATGGGTTACGGGTTCAAGCCTAACAGCGTCCTGGAAGTTCCGGGAGCCAAGGATGTAACGATCGAGTTCCATTCGTTATCCAAAACCTACAACATGACCGGCTGGCGGATTGGGATGGCGGTCGGCAACCCCGAGGCGGTCCAATCTCTGGCAACGATCAAGTCCAACATTGACAGCGGCGCTTTTAAGGCGATCCAATTCGCCGCGATCGAGGCATTATCGGCCGACCAAAAATGCGTCGCCGACAACAACGCGATCTTTGAAGAACGGGCAATCGCCCTGGTCAAAGGGCTCAATTCGCTCGGCTGGCAGATGGCCGACCTGAAAGCGACCTTCTACGCCTGGGTCCCGGTCCCCAAAGGCGAAACTTCTTCCTCGTTCACCGAAAAACTCCTGGAAAAATGCGGCATCCTGGTCGTCCCCGGCAGCGGGTACGGGACTTCCGGCGAAGGGTACGTCCGCTTTGCCGTCACCTTGCCGAAAGAACGGATCGAAGCGGCGATCGAACGGCTAAGAAACGCCAAGATTCTAAAATGAAGGTCCTCGTCGCCAAACACGCCGGCTTCTGCATCGGGGTGGAACGCGCCTTTAAAATAGCCCTGCAAGAGGCCGGGAATAAGCCCCTTTTCATGCTCGGCAACCTGGTCCACAACAAACAGGTCGTCGACCGGCTTAAAGCGCAAGGCGTTATCAGCGTCTCCGCGCTAAGCGAGATCCCGCCGGGAACGTCCGGAACCCTTCTTATTTCAGCCCATGGAGTTTCGCCGGAGATCTACGCCGAAGCGGAAAAGCTCTCCTTGAAGATCGTCGACACGACCTGCCCTTGGGTCAAAAAAGCCCAAAAAATCGCCTTTGACCTGGGGAGGAGAGGCTGTCAGGTAATCATCGTCGGCGACCGGGGGCACGCGGAAGTCAAGGGACTGCTCGGTTGGAGCCGGGGACACGGGATCGTGATCCAAAATCTTTCCGATCTGGAAAAACTTTCGATCGACAAAGAAACCTGCCTGGGAGTGCTCGCCCAAACGACCCAGGCGGAAGAACGCTTCCAACGCCTGACCGCGGAATTAAAACAAAGGCAGGCCGCGGTTGAAGTCCACAATACGATCTGCGGCGCGACCTCGCAACGGCAAAATGCCGCCGCCCAGCTGGCCAAACAAGTCGAGCTAATGCTGGTCATCGGCGACAAGATGAGCGCCAACACCACCCGGCTGACGGAGCTTTGCGCTCAAACCGGCACGGAAACCCACCAGATCGAGACCCTTCAGGAAATGAACAAAGAGTGGCTGAAAAACAAAGTCAAGATCGGCGTAACCGCCGGCGCTTCCACTCCGGAATGGGTCACCAATGAAGTGCTCGGCTTCTTGCGTTCCCTTTAATTGTGTTATAATACTATCCGAGTAAAAAAATAAGCAATGAAGAGAATTTTATCTTTTATAATTGCTTTCGTCGCTTGCGCCGCCCTCTCCCTCGCGCAAGCCGAACGCCTGGAAAAGATCCGGCTGGGTTACTACCCGGACAGGATCAGAGCGGTCTTTGACTTCAACTCGATCTTCAGTTACGCGCCGGAAGAAAGCAAGGAAAAGATCGTCCTCCATTTTCCAAACGCCGAAGCGAGCCGCGACATTCCAAGCTACGTTGAAGTCAACGACGTCATTATCCGCTTTTTTGAGGTCGAAAAAGAAGAGAACGGCCTGAAGATCAGCATTCCTTTGGGCGAACCGATCCCCTACAATATTTTCGCCTTGACCGAACCCTACCGCCTGATCGTCGATTTCGACCGGGAATTCACCAATCTGACTTCCGGCGGCACCATCATCGACGGCGTTGAATCGCTGACGGTCAACAAAGGGACCCAGAATGGACGGGTCATCGCCCAGGTCCTGAAGATCGATCCCACCAAGGCCGAGATCTCTCCCGCTCTGGCCCGCAAGCACAAACCGAACGTTCTGGAATCGTTCGCCGGCGCGGTCACCCCCTGGGACGAAAAAGACAACGACAAGGGGGACCAGCACTTCTTCCGCGCCACGGTCGGCAGTATTGCCGAGGAACAGGGAGCGGTCGCCGCGATCAACGGGACCTATTTCGCTTACAACGGCAAGCCACTGGGGACCCTTCTTGTCGACAAAGAACTGGTCTCGACCCCCATCTACGACCGGACGGCGCTGATCATCTCCGACGACGGCAACGCCTACATCGACAATATCATGATCGAATGTTATTTCAATTCCCCGGCCAACGAACGCTTCGATATTACCGGGGTCAATCAGGGGATCAAGGATAATTCCGTTATCATGTACACCCCGGCCTGGGGAGAAAAAACCGGGGCCGGACGCGGCGGCGTGGAATTATCGGTCGTTAATTCCAAAGTCGCCGGCATCGGGCTGGCCAACTCGACCATCCCGCAAGACGGGTACGTCCTCTCAACGACCGGAACGGTCAGCCAGGTTATCACCGAAAAATTTAAGATCGGCGATCCGGTCGATCTCCATATCAGGGTCATTCCTTACATCAGCTCGCCCAGCACGATCCTGCACATGATCTCCGGCGGCCCCCGGCTGGTCAAGAACAATCAGGTCTATGTTTCAAAAAATGAGGAAAATTTTAAGGCCGACATCGCCAAAAGCCGGGCGGCCCGGACCGCCGTCGGGATCACCAAAGACAACAAGATACTGCTCGTGACCGTCGACGGCCTGCCACGGCAAAAGAAAAACCGGAACGAAAAGAGCAGTATCGGCATGACCCTGGAAGAGCTGGCGGAATTAATGATCAACCTCGGCGCGATCGAAGCGATGAACCTGGACGGCGGCAGTTCGACCACCATGTGGATCGACGGTAAGATCGTTAACCGACCGGTCAACGGCTATTCCTCACCAGTCAGCAACGCGATCGTTATCAGGCCAAAATTATAATCAACAAAAAAGGAAACCGCGGCGATATTGCCTGCCTACCGGTAGGCAGGCCGCAGGTTTCCTTTTTAGGCCTTATTATTAACCGCGCAATTAATTGCGCGGTTAATTGATTTCTTTAGGACTAACCACCGTTTCGGTGACAAATATTTCCTTGAACTCTTCCGACAGCGGAACTTTGCCGTCCCAGCGTTTAACGATATCGGCCTGATGTTCGATCACGGTCGCCGGGATTTTGGTCACGCTGTAAAAAGCCCCTTCCGCCAAACCATCCACCGTTTCCATGTCAAAAAATGATAGTTTTACCTGGCTGTCGTTAATATTCCAGCGGCCGAAAAAGGTCTCAAACTTCTTCACTGTCGTCTTGCAAAACTCACAGCCCGGTTTCCCGAATACTTTTACTTCCAATTGCTTTTCCATCTTTCTATCCCCTTTCTAAATTAACACCCGCGGCTAAACGCCGCGGTTATGCACTCAACTAATCTTCAACAGGAACCGCGAAGTTTATTCGCAGGTTCCTGTTGTTTTCTAATTATACACTAATCACAGATCGGCAGAACGGTAGCGGTCTTTTAACTCTCCCATTTTCCCTTTGTTCCAGCCGGGGACCCGGGAGAAATAACCGGTGATCCTAGTGATCCCTTCGATATTAGCCGAGCTGCAGTGCGGGCAGCGATCGACCAGCCCTCTCGTCACTTTGCCGCAGTCATCGCAAGCGGTGAATTCCGGCGAGAAAGCGATCTGGGCGTTATCGGTGTTCTTGAAGGTCTTAATGACGAAGCTGGCAATCGACTTGGCGTCGGGCCGCGATTCACCCAGCCAGATATGGGTCAAGGCTCCCGCGTCGATCAACGGATGGAAAAGCCCTTCCTGCTTGACCCGGTCGATCGGGCTCATCTTGTGAGCGACATTGATGTAGGTCGAGTTCGTATAATATATCTCCGACCCTTCATAGTTTCCCTTAATGACGGTCGTCGACTGGGTCGGGAATTGCTGGAGGTCGAGCCGGGCAAAGCGGTAAGCGGTCGATTCGGCCGGGGTCTGTTCCAGGACAAAGTGCAGGTCGTACTTTTCCGACAACTGCTGGCACTTGAATCTCATGTAGGAAATGACCTTCAAACCAAAACGGACCGCCTGGGGGTCCTGATGCAGTTCTTTGCCGGTGTGGAACTGGACCAGCTCGTTAAGCCCCAGGATCCCGACCAGTTGGGTGACCCGGCGCAGGCGCAGATAAGCTTCGCCGTCCCGTTTCATCGCCAGCAGCGAAAGCGGGCCATTGGCCCCTTCCTTGAGCAACGCTTCGATAAAGCGCCGTTTTTCCCGGTGGGCCTGGGCGACGAGCTCCAGTTTCTTGTCGATCTCTTCAAACAACTTTTTCTCGTCCCGGTTCGCCAGGTAGGCGATCCGCGGGAGATTGACGGTCACGTTTTGGATCGCCGAATAGCGCATCCGCCACGGCTCTTTGGCGTCCTGCAGATCGGAATAATCAAGCTTGAACGAAAGGCGGCAGCATTCCGAGATCTTGGCGGTCTCCCCCCGGTCAAAAACGAAATAGGTCGTCCCTTTTTCGGCCGCGACCTGGGAGATCAGCTCCAGGAAAGTCTCGTGACCCGGAGTGGCAAAGAACTTTTCGGTCATGTGGACCAGCGGCTTGGGAAAGAAGAACGGACGGCCCGCCCCATCCCCTTCCAGGTAGACCTCGAACATCGCCGTGGCAAAAGCCTGGGCTTCGGCCTGGTAGTCGCCGTAAGTCTTGCCGGTGTATTGGCCGCCCGGCCCCATCGCCTGGACGGTTTCAAAATGTTTGGGGATCTCCCAGTAAACGTTCAGGTCGGAAAATAATCCCTGGCCGCCGCGCGCCACCGCCGCGGTCGAAAATTCCAGGATCAGCTGACGGGCAAGCTTGCGAATCTGGTCTTTGTTATAACCGACGATGAAGGGGGCGATGAAAATATTGACCGCGTCCCAGCCGATGGCGCCGGCAAAATAGCCGTGGAGCGCGATGGAAAACTTCACGATCTGCGAGATCAGTTCTTCCGGTTCAAAAGCCGGCTTCTCCATCCCCCGGGCGTCCGGCAGGTCGAGACCGAATTTCTTCACGAATTCGATCGACTGGCCGCTGCAGTACGGGCGGTCGGCAAAGCCAAGGTCGTGCAAATGGATATCGCCGCGCATGTGGGCATCGGCGACCGGCAGGGAAAAAACATTGAGCAGGGCGAATTCTTTCTTAATGTTCTCCGCCAGGGTCAGGTTGGTCGCTTCCGGAGAGTGCGGGGTATTGGCGTTCTCCTTGTTCTTATGGAAAATGATCTTCCTAACGTCATAAACCGGGACCCCAAGGCGGGTATGTTTACGCCGCGCCTCTTCCAGCCCGTATTCCAAAAGTTTGACGTCGACCAGTTCGCGGATCAGGGGAGCGGTAATCGTCTTGACCGCCATCGCCTTGATCTGCTTTTCCACTTCAATGGCGATGATCAGCGCGACTTCCGGCTTCAGTTCCGTTTCCCTGATCAGGGCGTCGATGATCCGGTCCCGGTCCCAGGCAACGATGTCGTCGGTCGAGGTCCGAACGAAGACCGAAAGATCGGTCGCTTCTTCCTGGCGCTGCTCAAGCGGCGCTTTAGCTGTTAACGTTTCCATTGCGATACCTCTCTTTTAGTTCGGCGAGCTTCCCTTTGTTCCAACCGGAAACGCGGGAGAAATAACCGGTGATCCGGGTGATCCCCTCGATATTCTCGGACTGGCAATAAGGGCATTTGTCGCGCAAGCCGCGGGTGATCTTGCCGCACTGGTTGCAGGAGGTGAATTCCGGCGAGAACGCGACCTGGGCGTTCTGGGTGTTGTGGAAGGTTTTGGTCACGAAATTAGCGATCGATTCCGGCGACGGTTTGCTCTCTCCGAGCCAGACGTGGGTCAAGGCACCCGCGTCGATCAGCGGATGGAACAGCCCTTCCTGCTTGACCCGGTCGATCGAGCTCATCGGGATCGAAACGTTGAAATAGGTCGAGTTGGTATAGTAGATCTCGCTCGTCCCGATCTTCCCTTTGACGACCCGGGCGGCCGCTTCCGGAAAATGCTCGAGGTCGAGTTTGGCAAAGCGGTAAGCGGTCGATTCGGCCGGGGTCTGCTCCAGGACAAAATGCATCCCGTACTTTTTGGTCATCTCTTCGCATTTGATCTTCATGTGAGAAATAACCTTCAACCCGAATTTGACCGCGTCCTGCGACTCGTGCATTTGCTGGCCTTTGTGGGCCTGGACCACTTCGTTAAGCCCCAGGATCCCCATCAGGTAGCTGACGCGGAACATCCGCAGATAGGGCTGGCCGTCCCGGTTCATCGCCAGCATGGAAAGCGGGCCGCGCTGACCGGCTTCCAGGATCTCGGTAATAAAGGACTTCTTCTGAACATGGGCTTTGGCCGCGAGCTCCAAATGCTGATCGATCAATTCAAAGAGTTTTTCATCGGAACCGCCCGCCTTGAAAGCTAAGCGCGGCAGGTTGACCGTCACGTTCTGCAGGGCCGAATAGCGCATCCGCCACGGCTCTTTGGCATCGTCAAGATCGGACTGCTCGAGCTTGAAGGAAAGCCGGCAGCATTCCGAGATCTTGGCGGTCTCGCCGCGGTCGAAAACGAAATAGGTGTTCCCCATGGTGGTCGCGACGTCGGAAATGTGCCGCAGGAACTTTTCGTGCCCTTCGGTCACAAAGAATTTCTCGGTCATGTGAACGAGCGGTTTGGGAAAGAAGAACGGCCGGCCGGAACCGTCCCCTTCTTTGTAAACGTCGAACAGGGCCCAAACAAAGCGCTGGGCTTCTTTAATATAATCGCCGTAGACTTTGCCGGTATATTCCCCGCCCGGGCCCATCGCCGGCACCTTTTCAAAATGTTTCGGCACTTCCCAATAAAGATTGATATCGGAGAAGATCGCCTGGCCGCCGCGAGCGACCGCCTGCTGGCTGTATTCGTAGATCATCATCTGGGCGATCTGCCGCACTTCGGCGTCGGACATCCCAACCAGGAAGGGGGCGAAAAAGAGGTTGACCGCGTCCCAGCCGATGGCGCCGGCAAAAACGCCCTGGAGGGCGGCCGAGAATTTTACCATTTGGGCCAGGAGAACTTCGGCGTGTTTGGCCGGTTTGGCGATCGAAAGGGCGTTCGGCAGGTCCAGCCCGAACTTTTTCACGTATTCGACCGACTGGCCGCTGCAATACGGCCGGTCAATGAAGCCAGGGTCGTGCAAATGAAGGTCGCCGCGCATGTGGGCATCGGCGATATCGGCCGAGAAGACCGAAAGGAGGGCGAATTCCTTCTTGATGTTTTCCGCCAGGGTCAGATTGGTCGCTTCCGGTCCGTGGGGAACGTTGGCGTTCTCCTTGTTCGGATTGAAGATTATGTTTTTGACATCGTAAAGCGGCGACCCAAGCCGGGTGTGTTTCCGGCGGGCGTCTTCGAGCCCGAACTCCAACAGTTTCACGTCAACCAGCTCGCGGATAAGCGGCGAGGTGACATTTTTCAAATTCAAATTTTTGATCTGGACCTCAACTTCTTTACCGATCATTTCAGCGACGTTTTGGTCGATCCCGGTTTCGCGGACAAGAGCCGCGACGATCTTCGCCCGGTCCCAGCCAACGATATCCTCTTCCGAGGTTCTCACGAACAACGCCAGATCGGTCGAATCATTCACCTTTCCCATTTTTTCTGCCATCAAATCAGTGGACATCTAAGTACCTCCCCGTTAATTCTTCGACTTCTCTTTGGAATTCGGAAACATGTTCAAACTTGCGATAAACCGACGCGAACCTAATATAAGCGACTTTGTCGATCTGGTGCATTTTTTCCATCACCATTTCCCCGATCTTGGAGCTCATTACCTCCCTCCCTGCCTCTCGATGTAAAGCTTTTTCCACTTCATCAACGATCGTTTCAATTGTAGCCAAAGAAACCGGACGTTTTTCACAAGCCCGAAGGATCCCGGTCATAACTTTCTGACGGCTGAATTGCTCGCGGCGGCCATCTCGCTTAATGACCAAAACTGGCCGCTCCTCGATCCGTTCGTAAGAGGTAAACCGCCCCCGGCAGGAAAGGCATTCCCGGCGCCTCCGAATCGTTACGGCGTCGTCAACTTCCCTGGATTCCAGGACCTTGTCTTCTAGGCTATCGCAAAATGGGCATTTCATCCCTCGACTCCTTGTCACCCTACTTAGCCTTAGTTCAATGGGTCATAGATTTAGGGTGCTGCGAACTTTATCACGCTACCTGTGGGGGTGTCAATAGTCGATTTTCCCCTTAATTGGGAAGGGTTTCGCCGATTTCTACGTCGTGGCCAGCGAGGAAACTGGCGCAGGACATGCGTTTGCCGCCATCTAGCTGTACTTCTTTGATCAAGAGATGCCCAAGTCCGGTGGCAATAACCAGTCCTTCTCCCTTAATTATAGCGACTATTTCACCGACTGTCCGGTGGGGAGCGATTTCCGGCAGGTCAACGGTCTGAACATTAAACAACTTCAATTGCCTACCCCTATATATGGTGTGGGCAACCGGCCATGGAAGGGTTCCCCGCACCAGATTAGCGATCTCGACGGCTGATTTTCGCCAATCAATGGCGCCGCTTTCCTTTTTCAGGGTCGGCGCATAGGTCACTTCGGCCTCATTCTGTTCGATCGACCGGACTTCCCCGGCTTCCAGCTTCGGCAATAAATTAAGCAGTAGCTCCTGCCCGGCGACAAAAGCTTTACGCAGGTAGGTTTCGGCATTGTCCTCCGGCGTGATAAGCACCGCCTGTCGCGCCAGGATCGGACCGGCATCCAGCTCTTCGGTTAGCCTAATTACAGTTACACCGCTTTCTTTCTCCCCATTGATCAACGCCCATTGGACCGGAGCGGCCCCCCGGTACTTTGGCAAGAGAGAGGCATGGAGATTAATAAAACCTAGCCTGGGAATAGCCAAGATGTCGGCCGGCAGGATCTGACCATAAGCGACAACGATACAAAGATCCGGCTTGATTGATTCCAATAGCGCCTTAAAAACCGGGTTGTTTCTTACCCGCTCCGGTTGTTCCAACGGTAAGTTATGATCAAGCGCGATCTCTTTAACCGGCGAATGCCCGACTATTTGTCCTCGGCCTTTCGGCCGATCGGGCTGGGTAACGACCAGAGCAGGAGTCAAGCCAGCTTTTAGCAATCCAGCCAAGACATCGGCAGCTGGTTCAGGGGTACCAAAGTAGACCAGCTTCATAGTAGTTCTTCCTTAGGCTCTTTCTTGGTCACGAATTTTATCAGACTGGGATCGCTTACCCGGTCGATCAAAACCTTGCCGTCGAGATGGTCGATCTCGTGCTGAAAAACGGTCGCCAGAAAGCCGGCGGCATCGACCGAAAGCGGCTGGCCGTCGCGCGACAACCCTTTCACCAGAACATGATTCGACCGTTCGACCGGAGCCTCAACCCCGGGAAGCGAAAGACAGCCTTCAACGTAGACCTGACAGCCGCTCCGTTTTATGACCTTGGGATTAACGAACGCGATTGGTCCGGCGCCGATATCGACAACGATCACCTGCAATGATTTGCCGACTTGGGGGGCGGCTAATCCGACCCCGGGAGCGGCATGCATTGTCTCGATCATCTCATCGATTAACCGGACTATTTCCGGGGTGACTTTTTTGACCGCTTTGGCCTTTTTCCGCAGGACCGGGCTTGGGAATTTAACAATTTTCAGCTTCATATTCATATTATATATTACATTATATAAGAAGAAAACCGTTCTTAGAGTAAATTCATCGGATCAATGTCAATCGTCAGCGAAACCCCTTCCGGCTTAAAATTATTTAATACTTTTTTAATAATCGACCGGCTTTCTTCCAACTCCCCTTTGATGAGCAAACGATAGCGCCACTCGCCATGCAGCTTACTGATCACCGCCGGGGCCGGGCCTAAGACCCCAGCCTTTTTGACCGCCAGGATCATCCGGCCGACCTCTTCCGCCGCTTTTAAAGTCCGCGCCGCCTCCACTCCGGTAAAAAGCAGGCTGATCAGTCGAGAGAACGGAGGGTAGCCAAGTTCCTGACGATGAACGATCTCCTGGCGATAAAATAATTCGTAGTCCTGTTTGGCGGCCGCCAGGATCGCGTAATGGTCCGGAGCATGGGTCTGGACAATCACTTTACCCGGTAACTTATGACGACCGGCCCGCCCAGCAACCTGGGTCAGAAGCTGAAAGGTATATTCGGCCGACCTAAAATCAGGCAAGTTAATAGCGGTATCGGCCGAAACCACGCCGACCAGCGTGACCTTGGCGACATCCAACCCTTTGGCGACCATCTGCGTCCCGATCAGCACATCGGCTTTCCCTTCGGCAAAGACCGAGAAGAACGCCTCGTGCGAACCCCGCTTGCTGACCGAGTCCCGGTCATAGCGGAGGATCCGGGCGGCGGGAAAAACCTCCGCCACTTCGTTTTCGATCCGCTGGGTCCCGGTCCCGAAATAGCCAAGGCTCGAACTGTTGCATTGCGGACAACCCTTTGGCGGCGCGACCGAATACCCGCAACGGTTGCAACGAAGCAGCTGATCACTGCTGTGGTAGGTCAGCGAAATCGAACAGTGCGGGCACTGGAGCGCGAAACCGCAATCCCGGCACTGAACATAGGTAAAATAACCGCGCCGGTTGATAAAAAGGATCGCTTGCTCGCCCCGCTCTAAAGTTAGGCGAAGCTCATCACGTAATTTCTTCGACAGCAAGCCCCCCCGCTCCCGGCGCATATCAATGATCTCGACCGGGGGGAGCGGCCGGGCATCGATCCGGTCGGGAAGCGCCAAGATCCGCAGGTTTCCCTGCTCCGCTTCGTAATAAGTTTCAACCGCTGGCGTCGCCGAACCAAGAACGATCGTCGCCTTTGTCAATGAAGCCAAGTAAGCGGCCGTTTCCCGGACGTGATAGCGGGGGGCATTGTCCTGTTTATAGGAGCGTTCATATTCTTCATCGATCACTATCAAGCCAAGATCGGTTGCCGGCGCGAAGAGCGCCGAACGCGCCCCAAGAATGATCTTCGCCTCACCGCTGGCGATCCGGTCCCATTCCTGCCGTCTTTTCGCGCCGGTCAGATCGCTATGGACCAGGGCGATCCCATCCCCAAACCTGGCCTTAAAACGCTGGACCAATTGCGGAGTCAGGGCAATTTCCGGGACCATCACGATCGAACTTTTACCCTGGGCAAGTGCTTGTTCCACGCTCTTCATGTAAACTTCGGTCTTCCCCGACCCGGTCACCCCGAATAAAAGGAAATGAGCGCCATCGCCGGCCGCTAACGAAGCGGTAATCGCGACAACCGCTTTGGCTTGGTCGGCAGTCAACTCTGGACCGGAAGTTGCGCCCTCTGCCTTAGCCTCGGCTTTCTGACTCCTTGGCTTCGTCTTTAAACTTTTAACGTCCTTTTTCCCGGGGGGCATCACCAGTCGCAGGGCGGAGAGCCGGAAGGAGCAATAGTATTCAGATATCCAATTGGCCAATTTAACCTGGTTTTCGTTAAACAGCGGTTTTTCGGTAATGATTTCCGCGATCTCCTTAACCTGGGGGACGTCCGCTTTTTCAACAAAGCCGACAACATAGCCAATCTCCCGACGCTTGCCAAAAGGGAAAACAACCGGTTGGCCAATCTTAATTGTCTGCTTTAGGTTTTCTGGAATGGCGTAATGGTAGATCTTGTCGATCCGTTCCGCCGCCTTGGAGAGAATCACTTCCGCGTACATGCAAAAATTATAGCTGAAATCCCTCGCTAAAGCGAACGATAGAAAAGAATGAGAACAGATAAAATCTTACCAAGATATGTCTTTATCGCCCATTTTGATCGGGCTCCGCTGCAACAACTTGCCCGGCAATACCGGATCCACGGGGAAATCCCCGCCCGGAATGAAGTGCTTCGAAGGCTTGGTCTGGATCTGGCCAAAATACCCGCCGAGTTCGGTTACCGCCTTTGCCAGGCAACCGACGCCGAATTCGCGGCCAGCGCCAGGAACAGCGCCGCTTCGCTGATCGAGCTTGAACAACACCTTCCCGTCCAGGAACGGGAAATATTATTGAAAGTTTTACACGCCAGCATCGCCGGACACCATTCAGCGACCGCTCAACATGAACTACGGGTCGCCAAACTCTGCCGGTGGCTGGGCGCGGCGATCGGCTTGCCGGCCAACAGCCGAACCCGCCTCTTTCAAGCCGGTTATCTGCACGATGTCGGCAAGATCATCGTTCCTGCCGCCAACCTCGACAGAGCCGGTTCGCTTGACCCGAACGAAAGCGACCTGATCAGGCGCGGACACCTTATCTTCGGCTATTATCTGCTGACCCAGTTCACGGCTTCCCGGGAAGCGGCCAAGATCATCGGTTTCAACCATATCTTTGACGGTAATACGCCCGAAGGTTTTTCTTTCGCGAATATCACGGTCGAAGGCCAAATCCTTTCCCTGGTCGATTATTTCGACGCGATAACCGAGCCCCGCAAATATCGGACGGAACATTACACGACTAAACAGGCTTTGACTTTTATAAAGGAAAGAGAAAGAGATGGTTTTCGGTACGATCGGCCGCTGGTAGCCGCCTTCGAGCAACTGCTAAAAAACGGCGTCTAGAATCTGATCGGCAACGATCAATTTGGCGGCGGATGGCAGGGCTAGCGCTTCTCCACTTTTCCCAATTAAGACGACCTTGGCCAGGTCATTGTCGAAATTTTCCGGTCCATTGGCAACGATCAGGTCCAGGTTTTTTTCGGCCAGCTTCTTTTTGGCGTTCCCGATCAAGTCCTCTGTCTCCAGGGCGAAGCCGACCACCTTTTTGTTCCCCTTTTGCCGGGCGACGGCCTTCAGAATATCAGGGTTTTCTTCAAGTTCTAAGGTCAGCCCAGTCTCTTTTTTGATCTTTGCTTTTTGGTTCTTAACCTTAAAGTCGGCGACCGCCGCGGCCATGATCACCGCGTCGGCCTCGTTTAGGTGTTCGAGGACCGCGGCCAGCAAATCCTTGGCGGTTTCAACTTTGATCGGCCTAAGATCCAAAGGAACAGGCAAGTTAACATTCGCGGAGATCAAGGTAACCGTCGCGCCGCGCCGCCTGGCCGCTTCGGCCAGAGCGTAACCCATCTTCCCCGATGAGCGGTTGGACAAATAACGGACCGGGTCAAGCGGTTCCCTTGTCCCCCCGGCGGTTATTAAAAACTTTTTCCCTTTAAGGTCCTGGCGCGGGACCAGCAACTCGACTATCCTGGCAACAATTTCTTCCGGTTCGCTCATTCTTCCAATACCGTTATCACCGCAAGCCAGTTTCCCTTCGACCGGGCCGATCGTTTCCCAGCCAAAGAGGCGGGCCTTTTCCACGTTGGCGACGACCGCCGGATTACGCCACATTTCGCAGTTCATCGCCGGGGCAAGCAGTTTTTTAGCGGTGGTCGAAAGGGCCATGGTCGATAAGGCATCGTCGGCCAAACCACCGGCGAGCTTGCCGATCACGTTGGCGGTCGCCGGAGCAATGACAATTAGGTCAGCCTTTTGGGAAAGAGCGATGTGTGGAACAGGCGTGTTGGCAATTTCTTGGGAGTAAAGGTCGAGAACCACCGGGTTGCCGGATAAAGTACGGAAGGTCAGCGGACCAACTAGCTGGGCCCCTTCTTTGGTCATGACGACCCAGATATCAGCCCCCAGGTCTTTTAAGCGGGAAACAATCGTCGCGGCTTTGTAAGCGGCAATACAACCGGTAACCCCGAGAATGATTGTCTTGCCTTGTAGCATAATTTCCGCCGTTATTTCTTCTTCTTCTTCGGTTTTTCGGGTTTCTCTTTGGCCCCCTTAGCTAACCGCTCGAGCTGGGAAGGCGCCGACTCATCATCATCGGCCACTAAAATTTCCTGCGGCTTTTTGCTGTCGGCGCTGGCAACCTTGATCCGGAACTTATCGGCGGCAATCTCCCGCAAGGAAGTGATCACCGGATTGGTCGGATCGAAGTTGTCGATGTACGGGAGTGACCCGTCGGCCACTTGTTTAGCTCTGGCCGAGGCGGCATTCACCAGCAAAAATTTGTTCTTGGCCTTGGTCAATAAATTATCAACTGATAGTTCTGTCAATTTAGCAACGTCCTTTCTTTTTCAACATTAATAATGGCCCGGATCTTGTCCGCGGCCGATTCGACCTTATCATTTACCACTATATAATCGTATTTTTCCATGACCTGCAGTTCGGCAATCGCCGCCCGCAATCGATAGTTCATGACCGCTTCGTCTTCCGTTTTCCGCTTTTTGAGCCGAAAAGCCAGAATATCGACCGAGGGGGGGATCAGGAAAATGAAAACGACCGCCGCTTTCATCGCCTTTTCGACCGCCTGCTTGATCGAGGCCGCCCCCTGGACATCAACTTCCAGGACGACCACGCCCCCTTTGCTCAATTCCTTTTCAACATAGGACCTCGGGGTCCCGTAATAACTGCCGTGAACTTTGGCCCACTCCAGCAGATCGCCTTCTTTGACCCGCCTGTCAAACTCTTCCTGGGTCACAAAGTAATAGTGCTCTCCGCTTACTTCGCCCGGTCTGGCCAGTCTGGTCGTCATTGAAACCGACAAAGCAAGATCCGGATTGGTTTTCATCAGCCGACGCACCACAGTTGATTTTCCAACCCCCGATGGGCCGGAAATGACTACCAGTAAGCCACGTTTGTGCCGCGCTTTTTTGGCCATTAATATATGTATTTTAGCATGTATTATGTAAGATTTCAACTGGCCGGGTTGACAAAGCCGGGGGTGCGTTCTATTATTACCCCACCTTAAAGGGGAGGTAATAATAATGAAAAGAATTATCGTGGCCTTTTCGCTCCTGGGACTCTTTGTTTCCAGTTCTTTTGCTATCCAGTCCGGTCTCCTGCCTTACGGGGTTGGCGCCAGGTATGCCGGAATGGGAGGAGCCGCCTCCGCGATCGTTGATGACATCACCTCCGCTTATTACAATCCAGCCGGGATCGTCAAATCCGGCCGGGTGGAACTGAAACTCGGCGCGGGGGCCGCGACCGACGGTCTGGCCGATATTCTGAAAGTGGCCGGCAACGCCTCCGATCCGGCCAAATTCATTGCCGACAATATTAATAATACCATTAACATCAATGGCGGGGTCAACGGTTTGATCGGGTTGAATATCGCCAAGATCGGGGTAACCATCCTGCCGCTGGGGAACCTTTCGCTGGTTAAGGTCCCCGGCTTTAACGGAGCGGCCAGCGCCCGTTTAGCCTACGAAGGAATTTTAACCATCGGCTATGGTTTATCAACCCCGGTTCTGCCGGTCGCGGCCCTCGACCTTGGCTTGAACGTTAAATACGTCGGTTCGGTCTTAGCGGGCAGTAACGCCGCGGCCAACAGCGCCGCCAATTCCATCACCAGTCTTTCGGGGATGGGTTTCGATCTCGGCGCCAAAGCCAAGATCGACACTTTCGCGATCCCTTTTTCCGCCGCGATCGTGATCAAAGATATCGGGGAATCGCTTAGCGGCAAGACCAAATCAAACACCACCACTTATGACCCGATCACCGGCACGACCAGCAACTCGGCCGACGTTGAAACCGATGCCAGCGCCACTTCGCCGACCACGATCGTCATCGGCGCTTCGACCACCATCCCCGGGATCGGGTTGAAAATCGCGGCCGATATCGACTCTGTTTCCGGTTCCGGCGCCTCTTATTCGGTCACCCATCTTGGGATTGAGTATCCGCTAACTGTCGTCGCTCTCCGCGCCGGCTATGTCACCGGGAATAACGGTAATATTTCTATGACTACCATCGGCGCCGGCTTTAATTTCTTTGGCAATCTCAACCTCGCCATGATCATGGACGGCAAAGACAGCAAAAACAATTCCGCAGTCTTTGACACCGGTTTCGCGTTCTGATATTCTTAGATTAAGACTAAATAAGGGGGAAAAGGTATGAAGAAATTGTTAAGTTTGGCTCTGGTTCTCGGTCTCGGCGCGATGTTAATGGCGGGGTGCAGTTCAACCAGCAGCCCGACTACCAGCGTCCCGACTTCCTATGCCGCAAGCAGCATCGGCGCTTTGGCTTCCACCGGTTTAGCCATTGACAACAGCATTTTGGATGTCGCCCCCTACGCCATGGCGGCAAACGGCGCCAGGGTCAGAATGGCCGCCCCGACCGCTCCGGCTTATGGCAGTGACAATTGGTGGACTTCGACCAATACCTGGACTTCGTCATCCTATACTTACACTTATAATTATAAGTTCAGGATCTGGAAATCGACCGGCAGTGAAATTACGACCGCGGCCGAACTTGATGCCGCCGACCATGACAATATCAGCAAGCTCTGGACCTATACCACTTTTGACACCACCTTGACCACGACTTCCGGCGCCGTGACAATCACTTACCAATTGGGCGAAAGCACCGACAAGCCGCTGAAATTCGAAGGGATCGGGAGCGCCTCGCCAACAATTGACGGATTGTTAAAATACAGCGGCGCTTATGGCGGAGAAAGTTTCAACATCAGTATGACCTACAACAGCCTAACGCTTAACGCCTCCGGTTATCCTTCGGGAACGGTTGATTTCTCCTTTAATGTCAGCGGCGGAGTAGCCTATGCCGGGACGATCACCTATGACGGGACCAGCAGCGCGACCCTCGCTTTCACCAGCGGCGGGAGCGGGACCTACACGATCAACCTGGACAGCGGGGTCGTAGCCGCGATGGTTGATTAGTCCCTGTCGTTCCTAAGTTCACTTAAGCAAGGCGGCCGAAAGGTCGCCTTGCTTTTTTATATCTCTATCACCCTCACCCAAGTATGAGGACCCCGCTAAGTTTTACTTTGCAGCTCTCCCTGCCTGCCGGTAGGCAGGTCCCAGAGGGAGAGGGACTAGGTTGCAACTAGTATGAATTGGAAGCCTGAGACAATATCGTCTCGGCTTCCAATTCAAAAATAAAACCCGGAAACCGCGGCGATACTGCCGCAGGTTTCCGTATTGCCGGATAATCTCCAAACGGCAACGGAGATAACCGCGACGTTCAGTCGCGGTCACGGAAACAACTTGGGTGAGGGCTGCCCACGAAAGCCTGCCTTGCTTTTTTATTGACGATAAGCTATATTTTATAAGCGTCTTTGAGGCGCTCCCACCGCAAAGGCACAACCAGCAACTATGCGCAAATACTTACTTATTTTAATCATCTTCGCCCTGTTTTGCGGCCCGCTGTACGGGTTCTCGCTCCAAGACTGGAAAAACTCGCTCGACATGTCCATCCGCAGTCAGGCGGAACAAAGCTTCTCCGACCTTTTCAAGAAGAAAGTCACGATCAAGGAGGCCGGCGGGATCGTCGTCGGCCAGATCGTCCTGAAAAAGGTCACGATCGAAGATATCGGCGAGGTCGAAAAGGTCGTTTTAACTTTTAACCCGGTCCAGTACGCCATCTCCAAAGGTGACATTATCCCTTCCTTGATCAAAATCAGCGTCAGCAACGGCAAACTCTCTCTCTCCCGCAACCGGGCCGGGCGCTGGAACATCGACGCGCTTCTGCCGAAAGCTAAAAATTCCGCCCCGCCACCGCCTTTCAACGGCCAGATCGTCCTCGATAACTGCGAAGTCGATTATCACGACCAGCTCGGTTTTAATAGGAACCCGGAAGAATTCCAAACCGTCGCCCGCGGCGTCAACGGCAAAATCGATCTGGGCAACAAAGCGCGGATCTCTTTTTCCGTCGGCGCCAATGTTCCGGAAACGGTCAAGGCGGTTGGCTACGTCAACTCAAAGAACGGTTATTATGAACTGAACGTCGACGCGCAAAAACTGCCGCTTTTAAAATGGGGGAGCTACACGGTCCCCCTCCCTGGTTTAGCCCCCCAGGGGGGACAAGTCGACCTGGCTCTGCGGATCACGCCGCCTAAAACAAAAGGGTGGGCCGCCTCTCTAAGCGGTAAAGCTTTCTTTTATAATTCTTCGGCCAAATTCAACAACTACGAGCTGACCGGCGTTAACGGAAAACTTTTTCTGGCCGACGAAAGCCTCGCCTTCCAGGGGATCAGCGGGCGCCTGAACGGCCTGCCGGCGACGGTCAGCGGGCGCTTCACTGATTTTTCCAGGCAAAAATTGGATCTGACCGTTACCGTTAAAGACGGCAAACTTGAAAGCCTGACCGGCCTCTTCCCTGAACTAAAAGAGCTCAAAGGAAGATTTAACGCCAGGCTCTTTCTTTCCGGCACGGTCGCCGCCCCGCTCCTCACCGGCTCGCTTACCGTGCCTAACGGCCGCGCCTACCAACAGCCGTTTTCCGGCTCCGCCGCCATCGCCTTGGCCGATAAAGTTTTCCGGGCCGACCTGCAAAACGCCCTTTACTACCGGGGACAAGTCAGCGGTTCGGTGATCATTATTTTAAACGGCGAACCCGGGCTCGATCTAAAACTCGCCATCAACGCGCTCGATCTTTCGGCCCTCTCCCAAAAAACACCGGGGATTGAAGGATTAGCGTCCGGACAATTGGAGCTGACCGGTCCCTTTCCACGGCTTAAAGGAAATTTGGCCGTCAAATTAAACAGGGGCTCGGTTTTCGGCCAGCCGATGGAGTCGCTAAAAGCCGACGTCCAGATCAAGGATGGGGACTTTATTCTCGACCGATTAGCCGGCGAAGGCGAGCAGGCGTCTTTTACCGCCAGCGGCCGGGTCAAAGAACTGCTTTTCGATCTTCAGGCCGAAGCTGACGGACTTCAGCTTTCCGGCCGGGGAATTTTCGGCCCGATGAAAGCGAACCTCAATCATTTCAAAGGTCGGATCGGCTGGAAGCTGACGCCGGCGTTCCTCGCTTCCCCCCTGCGCAATATGACCGCCGTCGGAGAAGCCAGATTAAGCGGCGGGCGGATCGGGGACCAGCGCTTTGACCTGGCGGAAGGGTTGATCGAAATCGATCACGGTAAGATCAAGGTTGAAAATGCCGTTCTGCAAAAAGGCGACTCCCGGCTCAATATCGCCGGACAGACCGGGATCGGGACGGAAACAAACCTCGCCGTCTGGACCAACGGCTCAAACCTGGATGATTACCGCCTGCTTAATTACTTCCTGCCGGAAGAGCTGAAAAATCCGGTCGGCCGTTTTACCGCCAGCTTTGAGGTTTTCGGCTATCTGCCGCCGGAGACCAAGATCACCTCGATCGACAGTTTGCAGGCCCTCAATTTCAACGGCCGCCTGGCCCTGACTGACGGAAAGATCGCGCGGGCGCCGGTCAGCCGGGGAACAGCCGGTCTCGCCTGGCGCAATCGCGCTTTTTATCTTGCCGACGGCCGGCTGGAAGGGCCCAAGCTTCGTCTTAATCTGAATATTGAGCTCGTCCCCGGCAAAAACCTCAAAGCAACGATCGCCGGAGTCACCGATCTTGGGCTTTGGCGCGAGTTTACTTATCGCTACGGCCGGCTGGAAGGAGAGCTCGGCACGACCGTAAAGCTGGAGGGACACCCCGATAAACCGAATGTCGCCGCGACTTTTTGGGCCGACCAGCTGGAGTACAACGATCTGTTCCTTGATCGGATCGAAGGGAGCTTGTACTTCAGTCAAAATAAGCTGCAAACCCTGGCGCCGATCATTTTCCGCCGCGGCCGGACCGCTCTAGCGCTCAAGGGAAGCGCCAATCTTAATTTTAACCAGCCAAGCGAATCCGATCTCGACTTCGACCTGGAAACCGAGAAAGCCGAGGTCGCGACGGTCTACAAACTGATCGAAGGGATCAGAAGCGAAGCTTACCGCTGGGGAATCACCGCCAAGAAAAAAGCGGCGCCGCAAATATTTTCGTTGACCGGCCTCGCTTACAGCGCGCAAAAACACCAACAAGGGAAAACGATCTGGTACAGCGCCGATCCGACAAAACCGAATTTTTTGCGCGGCTGGGAAACGATCCGCCGGGAATTCGAAAAAAAAGCGGCGATCACTCCGACCGAAAGCCTGACCGGAGAAGCGGACGGACGGCTTTCGGTCCAAGGGAAGGCGGGCAATCCCTCCGGCAACTTACAAGTCCAGGTTAAAAAAGGAGGGTTCAGCGGCTTTCTTTTCGATTCCTTGTTCCTTTCCGCCTCGCTTAATAACGGACGGGTGGCGGTCGACAAGGCGATCATGGCCAAAGAACGGGGGAGCCTCAATGCCGCGGGCGAATTCAGCCTGGCCGGCAAACTCGGCCTGGAGGTCAAAGCCCGGGAAATGCCGCTCGATATTTTAAGCGTCGTCTTTCCCGGCAAAAATTTCAAGGGCTCTTTTATTCTTGATTCAACGATCGGCGGCTCGCTTAACGCGCCGATCGTCGCCTTGTCCGCCGGGGGGAAGGATAACAGCGCCGCCGGCGCCCGCTTTGATTCCTGGACGGCCGTGATTAATTATAATGCCGGCCGGCTGACCATCGGCCGCTTGCAATTGCAAACCGATAAAGACCTTTCCACCGTCGAGGGCGAAGTGCTTTTCGGCGCGCCGACTAAAATCAATCTGCGGGCCGACTTAAACGGCGACGGGTTCGGGATCATCAATCTTTTTAACGACCAGGTTACCTGGGTCCAAGGGAAGGCCGGTTTGACGCTGCGGGCGAACGGCTCTTTAAACCAGCCGAGGCTCAACGGCACGATCTTCCTGGAAGACGCGGAAGTTAGGCTTAATTCCCTGGCCTCCAGTCTGAAAAGCCTGAACGGCCAAGCACTAATAATCGACAGTCTGGTCAGTCTCGAAGCGCTGACCGCCCTTTGGACCGGCGAGCGGACCAGGAATTATCTAAACCCGCTCGGAGCGGCCGGCTACGTCGATCTGGCCCAAGCGCTCGGCGACCAGCCCAGGGTCGGCCTAAATCTGACGATCAGCCCGACCTCAATCTTCGCCGCTTTCCCCAACCTTTACATCGGCTCCCTTCAAATCGACCGGCTCACCCTCCATGGGCCGCTCGCTTTCGACCTAAGCGCCGGCCCGACCTTAAGCGGCAAGATCAATATCGACAACTCGGTCGTTACTTTGTCAAAATCAGGCGGTAATTCTAAGCAAGTTCCCTTTCAATTCGATCTGGAAGTCAACTTGAACAAAAACGTTTACGCCGTCATGGGCGATATCGGGACGCTCGACTTAAGCAATATCTTCATGAACCTGGAAATCGAAAGCCGCGGGCTCAAGATAACCGGCGATATGCGGGCGCCGACCCTCCTCGGACGAGTTCAGGTCAAACGGGGAACGATCAATCTCTTGAGCCGCGAATTTAGACTTCTCACTCCCGACCAACAGCAAAAATATTTCCCTTATTCCGAGCAGTCCGAGGAAAACCTCGCCATCTTCACCGGGGGAAAAGGAACGGAAGGCTTTTTGCCCCAGATCGCTATCACTTCCCTGGTCAACGTCGAAGACCAGGAAATCGGCGCCGACGGCGCCCCGAAAAAGAAAAAGGTCGCCATTGTCGCCAAGCTCAACGGGTTGATCGGCTCTCAAGACAAGACCCGCGGACTCAAGGTAAATTTATCCGGTTTTGTCGAGGACAAGAGCAAGACCCCGTCGGAGATGGTCCCGGCCAATTATTCGGAATCGGATCTAAGGGTCTTACTCCTGCCCGATTTTATCAGAGGCCTGACCGGCGTTAAAACGGGCGGCGAAAAGGGGCAGGACGCCGTCGAAACCAACGTGGTCGTGGCCGACTTCGTCAGCAGCCGGATCCAAACCATTCTCTTCCGGGGAGTGGAACGGGAAGTCGAACAAAAACTCGGATTGGAAAGCCTAACTTTGGAATATAATCTTGGGCCCAAGGTCAGGGAGGCAATGGGAGTCAAAGACCCGGTCGGCCTGCAGCAGGAAGGGACGCCGGCCTGGAGCGTCGGCTTCGTCAAAGGCTTTTTCGACCGCCTTTTTATCGACGTCCGTTACGCTCAAATCAAAGAGCCGACGATCTCCGGCGCGGCGCAAAATTCCTTCAACTATCAATTAACCTTCAAAATCAATCCTATTTGGGCTATAATATATTATCGGGAGCCGTTGAACCTGAACGAACCGGCCACCGGATATCAGAAGATCACCCTAAAAGCTGGATTCTATTTTTGGTAAAGAGGTTTTCAATGAAAAATGTTTTCACCGGTATTATTTTGGGCTTAATGATCCTGCACTGCGGCGGCGTCCTGGCCGCCGTGGAACTGGTCCCGCTGATCTCCGCCATTGAGGTCCGGGGCAACAAGGCCATCCCGGAAAAAGATATTATCGACGTGATCTTCAGCCGCGCCGGCAGCACGCTGACCGACGACAAAGTCCGGAACGACCTGAAAGCGATCTACGCGCTCGGTTATTTCGCCGACGTCTCTTCCTCGTTCGAAGCCAAAGCCGGCGGCACTAAAATCATTTTCAACGTCGTGGAAAACCCGCAGATCAACGCCGTTGTTTTCGACGGCAACTCGGTTTATTCCTCGGCCGAGCTTCAGGCGCTGGTCCAAACCAAGCCGGGCAACCTCTTGAACTTCAAAAAGCTCCAGGACGATATCGAGGCAATCAATACTCTCTACAAAAAAGGGGGCTACATGCTCTCGCGGATCGCCGACGTCGACACCAACAAGGAGACCGGGACCCTGACTTTTAAGATCATCGAAGGGCGGATGGAATCGATCGTCCTGGAAGGGAACGACACCACCAAAGATTACGTTATTCTCCGTGAATTCAAGACCAGGCCGGGCGCGGTGCTGAACGAAGACCAGCTCAAGAAAGATCTGCGCAATGTTTTCAACCTTGGCTTTTTCTCGGAATTGACCCCGAACTTCGAGCCAGGGACCGCCAAGGACAACATCATTCTCCGGTTAAAGGTCAAAGAGACCCGGACCAGCACGATCAACTTCGGCGGCGGCTGGGGTGAGCGCGAAGGGGGCTTCGGTTTTGTCGACCTTTCGATCAACAATCTGATGGGGACCGCCCAGGGCCTTTTGATCCGCGGACAGCTCGGCCAGCAACTCTCCTCCTATCAGTTCAAATACACCAACCCCTGGTTCTGGCCGGAAAAACTTGGCGACAAAACATCCTTCACTTTTCGGCGCTGGCTGACCGTCGGCCGCGACGTCTTCCAGGCCGACCAGCAAGCCCAGTATAACGGAGCGGACGTTTCATTCGGCAAACCGCTCTCCGGGAACTACAATATCGCCTTCACCCTCGGCCGGGAAAACGTCGATCCCTACGGCGGCTCGACCTTTGAGGCCTATATTTCCAACACGCTGGCGGTCACTCTCGCCTTCGACACCAGAGATTTTTGGCTTAATCCGAAAGAGGGACGCTACTACACCTTGGAACTCAAAGAAGGGTTCAAGCAAACCGGAAACAACACGACCTTCTCCAAGATCAGTCTCGATCTCAACCATTATTATTCGATCTTTGAAAACCAGGTCGCCGCTTTCCACACCGGCTTCGGCGTCGGAACAGGCGACGTGCCGATCGGCGAACTTTACTGGGCCGGCGGCGCCAACACCATTCGCGGTTATTATCCTTCCGAAGCCCATAAAGGGACGTTAAAGATCATTTTGAACGGCGAGTACCGGCTGAACTTCTCCGAAATGTTCCAGGGGGTCTTCTTCTACGACTGGGGAAATGCCTGGAGCAACGACCCCCCCAACACCAACGACTTCCTTTCCGGCTGGGGCCCGGGAATAAGGATCAACACGCCGCTCGGCCCGATCCGACTGGATTACGGCGTACCCGGCGGCCGCACTTTCAGCGAAGGGATCATGCATTTCTCAATCGGCCAAGCGTTCTAGCCGCTTCGCGAAATGACCAATGTCAAATGAGCAAATGACAAATGACGGTAAATTTAATATTTACCTGAATGAATTGATCAAGTGGAACAATAAGTTCAACCTGACTGCAATAATCGAGCCCGAGGAAATACGAAAAAAGCATTTCGACGACTCGCTCCTCCTCCTTAATTCCCTCGATCTGAAACACGAATCGGTCATTGATATCGGCGCCGGCGCCGGTTTCCCCGGGATACCGCTCAAGATCGTCCGCCCCGATATTCGGTTAACCTTAGTTGAGGCGACCAAGAAAAAAGTTGAGTTTATGGAACAGCTGGTCGCCCGCCTCGGGCTCAAGGGGGTCGAAGTGGTCTGGGGGCGGGCGGAAGAAATAACGGCCGGCCGCCGCGAGCGCTTTGATCTGGCGATCGCCCGGGCCGTGGCCGAGCTAAATACCCTGGCCGAATACTGCCTCCCCTTCGTCAAGGTCGGCGGACTGTTCGTCGCCTACAAAGAATTAGCCATTGAACCGGAGATCGAAGCCTCCCAGCCAGCCCTGACCCTTCTTGGGGGCCGCTTTAAGCGGGTCGATAAATACGACTCCCGCTCGCTGGTTTTCATCGACAAAATCACCCCAACCCCGGAAAAATACCCCCGTCGCAGCGGCATGGCAAAAAAAAGACCCCTGTGATATAATCCGCTCATGGCGATCGCTTTCGCAGTTGTCAATCAAAAAGGCGGGGTTGGCAAAACTACCACGACGGTAAACCTGGCCTCATACCTGGCAACCTTCGGCAAAAAAATCCTGCTGGTCGATATTGACGCCCAGAGCAACGCAAGTGCCGGGCTTGGGGTCGACCGCAGCAATTTAAATCTCTGCCTTTACAACGTCATGATCGAAGGGGTCCACCCGGGCGAGGCAATTATCAAAAGCAACATCGCCAATCTTGATGTTTTGCCTTCGACCCCCCGCCTGGCCGGCGCCGAAGTCGAACTGGTCGGGATGGACCCCCGGGAAACCCGCCTGAAAGAAGCCTTGGCGATGGTTAAGGACAATTACGACTATCTGGTCATCGATTGCCCCCCCTCCCTCTCGCTCCTGACGGTTAACGCCCTGACCGCGGCCGACGAAGTGATCATCCCGATCCAGTGCGAGTATTACGCCCTGGAAGGGATCAGCCAACTGACCCATACCCTGGAACTGGTCAGAGAGAACCTTAACCCGGCCCTTAAGATCCGCGGCATCGTCCTGACGATGTTCGACCCGCGCACCCTCCTTTCTTCGCAGGTCGCAGATGAAACCAGAAAATATTTCGGGAACAAGGTCTTCAAGACCGTCATCCCGCGCAATGTCCGCCTGGCGGAAGCGCCGAGCTTCGGCCAGCCGATCCTGTTCTACGATCCGGGGAGCAAAGGGGCGGAAGCCTATGAAAATTTATGTCGGGAGGTTTTAGATGACAACAGGATCTAACATGCAAAAAAGAGGTTTAGGCAAAGGATTAGGCGCTTTGATCCCGCAGGGTTCGGTTTTTATGGGGGGTCGGACCGTGATCAACGTCGACATCAACTCGGTCATCCCCAATCCGCGCCAGCCCCGCACCAACTTTAACAAAGAACTGCTCCAGGACCTGGCCGATTCCATCAAAGCCCAGGGGGTTATTGAACCGATCCTGACTCGAATGCGCAACGGCAAGTACGAACTGATCGCCGGCGAGCGCCGTCTGCGGGCAGCCAAAATGGCCGGGATCACCGCTATCCCTTCGATCGTCAAGGACTTCACCGACGAACAGTCGCTGGAGATCGCCTTGATCGAAAACCTCCAGCGGGAAGACCTGAACCCGATGGATGAAGGGGAAGGGTACGCCCGCCTCGCCTCCGAGTTCGGCATGACCCAGGAAGACATCTCCAAGAAGGTCGGGAAAAGCCGGTCGACGGTCGCCAACATGGTCAGACTTCTCTCCCTCCCCAAACCGATCAAGGAAAGCCTGCGCCAGCGCGAGATCGCCATGGGCCACGCCCGGACCTTGTTAAGTTTGGACAGCGAAGCCAAACAGCTCGACCTCTGGAAACAAATGGTCAAGAATAAAATGAATGTTCGGGATGCCGAAACGGTAACCCAGTCCAAAGACCGGAAAAAAGCGCCGCGCAAACGGGCCTTTTCCCAAAACACCGAACTTAACGCCCTGATCGAAAAGCTGACCAACCGGCTGGCAACCAAGGTTAAGATCTTCGGCTCTCCCGAACGGGGCCGAATTGAGATCGATTATTTCTCCAGGGAAGATTTGGAAAGAGTGCTGGATATTATTGAGGGTCGAAAACGCTAGGCTGTCCGGCGGCTAAGTGAAGCTCCTCGATCGCGGCCTCAACAGTCGCATTATTCTGCGCCGCTCTGATCAAAGCGCGGTATAAACCGGCGGTCTTTGCGTCCGCGTCGCGCAAATTCTTATTAATGACCGCTTCAAAGCTGGCCCGCCCTTCCGGCGGCAAGGTTTTATAAGTCTCAAGAAAACCGTGGATCTCTTTTTGCAGTTTTTCCGCTGGTTCCATAGGCCTATTTTAGCACGGATTTGGCATTCGCCGTAAAGTATGTTACAATTACCGCAATTATGGTCAGGATTTTCCCATTCAACGGGATAATTTACAACAAAAAGAAGCTCAAAAACCTCGCCAAAGTCATGGCCCCTCCTTACGACGTTATCAGTCCCGAGTATCAGGAAGAACTTTACGGCCGGAGCGATTTTAATTTTATCCGCCTGATCCTGGGTAAAGAGTTCGCCTCGGATACCATTTACAACAATCGCTACGTCCGCGCTTCCGCTTTTCTGCAGGGGTGGCTGCGTCATAAGATCATGCTTAAGGACGACAAGCCAAACCTCTACGTTTACGAACAAAAGTTCAAGGCCCAGGGAAAGACCTTTTCGCGCGTCGGTTTTATCGCTTTGCTTCGCCTCGAGGAAGTGGGACGCGGCAAAGTTTATCCGCATGAGTTCACTTATCCCAAAGCGAAGCTTGACCGGCTCCAATTAATGCGGGCGGCCAACGCTAATTTCGAGTCGATCTTTACCCTCTACTCCGATAAAAAAGAGAAGGTCGTTAAAACGCTCAAAGCCTTCATGAAACGCCAGCCGACCGTCGAGGCCAAAGACGAGCTGGGGACCGTCCATCGCCTCTGGCGGGTCGACCGCCTGCCGGCGATCAATAAAGTGATCCAGGAAATGAAAGATAAGGCGATCTACATCGCCGACGGCCACCACCGCTATGAAGCGGCGCTCCGCTTCCGCGACGAAATGAAGAAAAAGAACACTAAGTTCTCCGAAGAAGAAGCCTACAACCATATCATGATGTATTTCACCCCCCTCGAAGGGGCCGGCCTCGTCGTCCTGCCGATCCATCGGGTGGTCCTGCCGATCCCCTTCTTCGAACAGCCGCGCTTCGAAGAAGAGCTCCGCCAATATTATGAGGTTGCCGTTTACCAGGCGACCAAAAAGAGCGCCGACGAGACCCGAAAAAAACTGATGAAAGACCTGGCCAAAGCCGGCGAAAAAGGGCACGCTTTCGGCCTGTATCTCGGAAACCATCGTTTTCTCCTTTTAACCCTGAAGGCCGACCAAAGCGTCAACGACCTGGTCGAAGAAGACAAGCCGAAAGCCTGGAAAGAGCTGGACGCCAACGTCCTTCACTATACCGTTTTCTCCCGGGTGCTGCGGATCGCCCATGAAACCGAAGATAAGCTGGTCTACACTCAAAAAGACGAAGAAGCGGTCAAACTGGTCGACGACAAAAAAGCTCAGCTGGCTTTCCTGCTGAACCCGGTGAAGATCGAGCAGATCATCGAGATCGCTAACAGTTTCGAGAAGATGCCGCACAAATCGACTTTTTTCTTTCCGAAGCTCCTTTCCGGACTGGTCATGTTCAACTTCGACCATAATGAAAAAATTATTTAGCCTAATCTTCGCCTTGGCGCTGCTAGCCGGCCTGGCTTCGTCGGCCGGCGCCCTCTTCCCTCTAGCAACCGATAATAACAAAACAACGCCGGCCGGCCGGACCGCCCTGGAAATGGGCTACTCCAATTTCCAGTTTGCCGGGGGTGAAAAACGACAGCTTCTTTTCATCATTAAACGAGGGATCGTGGGGAATCTGGAAGCGGGGGCCGAACTGCCGGCCTCACTGACCACTCCGGCCGGTCTGCAGGACGCCACGCTCAACATCAAATTCAAGCTCCTCCAATTCAGCCGGACGGAAGGCTTGAGCCTGAAACTGTCAAGCAAACTGGCAAACGGCTCGTCGATCCAAGGGACCGGGTCAGGCTACGCGAATTACAGCGGCACTTTTATTTTAACCAAAGGGCTTGGCCTGCTAACTATGCATTTAAACGGCGGCTACATGATCGTCGGCGTGCCGCAAGGGGCGCCGGCGGCCAATTACACCTACTATTCGGCCGCCATGGAGACGATCCTCTTCGGCGAGCAAGGCGAGGCCTTTGCCGAAATCGCCGGCGACACCTCGGGGACCCCTTCTCCTCTGACCTTCCAACTGGGAGCCCGCTTTTGGCTCGGAGACTTCACCCAATTTATCATCGGCTACGGAAAAGGGTTGTCGGACAGCAGTTACCAGAGCGTCCTCCGCATCGGTTTGACCACGGAAATTTAAACCGCTAAAATTTGATGATCGGGGAAAGTGTGCTATATTTAATGAATGCTGCAAATCAACAATTTATCGCTCGGCTTTGCCGGGCATGAGCTTTTCGATGATATCAGCTTCACTATCCATAGTGGGGAACGGATCGGCTTAGTCGGTCGTAACGGGTCAGGGAAAACCACACTTTTTAAGCTAATTACGGGAGAAATGGCGCCTGACGAGGGAACTATTTCTCTGCCGAAAAACTACACCGTCGGGTACCTTAAACAACATCTCCGCTTCAGCGAGCCAACCGTCCTCCAGGAAGCCTGCCTGGGACTCCCGGTCGGCGAAGAGGACCAGATCTGGAAAGCGGAAAAGATCCTAAGCGGCCTCGGCTTTACGGAAAGCGAGTTCGACAAATCGCCGGCGGAATTTTCCGGCGGCTTCCAGGTCAGGCTGAACCTGGCCAAGGTCCTCCTTGCCGAGCCGCACTTGCTCTTGCTTGACGAACCGACGAACTATCTGGATATCATTTCGATCCGCTGGCTCAAGAAATTCCTGCAGCGCTGGAGCAATGAGCTGATGCTCATTACCCACGACCGCGATTTCATGAACAGCGTCACGACCCATACTTTGGGACTCCACCGACTAAAGACCAAAAAGATCGAAGGCGATACCGCCAAACTTTTTGAACAGATCGCCACGGAAGAAGAGAGCTACGGCAAGACCCTCCAGAAAGAACAAAAGAAACGGGAGGAAGCGATGGAGTTTATCAATCGCTTCCGCGCCCAGGCGGCCCGGGCCAGCCTCGTCCAATCACGGATCAAAGCGCTGGAAAAAATGGGGAAGAAGGAAGAGCTGGTCAAAATAACTGAACTCGGTTTCCGCTTCAATTCGGTCGAATTTGAGGCCAATTATCTAATGCGGGCGGAAAACATTACCTTCGGCTATTCCCCCGACCGCATTCTGATCAACGATCTCTCGATCGATATCGGCAAGAACGACCGGATCTGCGTCATTGGTAAGAACGGCAAGGGGAAATCAACCTTGCTCCGCCTGCTGGCCGGCGAACTCCAGCCGCAAGCCGGGGAGATTAACCCCCACCCCGACTGCAAGATCGGCTATTTCGGCCAAACTAACATTGAACGGCTGAACCCCAACCTGACCATTGAAGAAGAACTTCACCAATTGCGGCCCGACATGAAATACAGCGACATCAGAAAGACCTGCGGGGCGATGATGTTCACCGGCGACCTGGCCTTAAAAAAGATTTCGGTCCTCTCGGGTGGCGAAAAGAGCCGAGTCACGCTGGGGAAGATCCTCCTCTCCCCCACCAACCTCCTTTTGCTCGACGAGCCGACCAACCATTTGGACGTCGAATCGTGTGATTCAATGATCGCGGCTCTCGACGAGTTTCCCGGCGCGGTCATCATTGTGACCCACAGCGAAATGTTTCTTCATCATCTGGCCAATCGCCTGATAATCTTCAACGAAGACAAGGTTTTTGTCTTTGAGGGCCGCTACCAGGAGTTCCTGGACAAGATCGGCTGGGAATCGGAACCTAAAAAAGCGAAAAAAACGGCCAAGCATAAGGAGCCCAAAAAAGTCGACCATAGCAAACAACGGCAGACAATCATTAATAAAACGGCCGAAGTCGAAAAAAGGATCGATGAAGCGGAAGCGGCCCTGGAAGCGGTCAATCTCGAGATCGCGCAAGCCGGCGGTAAAAAGAGCGGCGCGGAAATTCAACAATTACAGATCACCGCCCATAAGCACCAACAAGCGGTCGACAGCGGCTACAAAGAGCTCGAAAGCCTGATCGCCGAGCTCGATGTCTTCGACCGGGCAAATTTGACGTTTAGGGGTTAAGGCTTCGTCCTTTTTTTCTGATTATCTCCCCGACCGTATCCTTTCCCTTTCTGCTTCCATTGCTGCTTCCACTTGCCAAAAGGGATCGGCTTTACGCTCTTATAAATAACCCGATAGTTTGCCGGGATCCGGATCAAAACCGGCGGGACAACGCGTCGGTTAATGATCACCCAGGGACCGTTATAGGCTGTTGCCCTGTACCAGACGGTTCCACGCGGAGACCACCAGTAGCCATTAAAGTAATAAACATCGAAATCAATGCCAGAAACAAAATAGACTCCGTAGCTGGAGATAAAGACTACTTCAGACGGCTCGGCAACCACAATGGGCGGCGGGCCGATATTAACATTTATGTTAACTTCTGAATTTGCCGGCTTAACGGCGCCTATGGCAATCATCGAGGTGAGCAGAAAAGCAAAAACAACGCCACTGATCTTTCCCATAATTTCCTCCTGGCAGCATTGGCTGCTAACCTTGGGACTCGGGCCTATTGTAAGCCAGCTAAGAAAAGATTGCAACTGGGGGACAGGGACTCGTCCTCCGCCCCGCTTGAGCGGGGGCTTCGGGACTATTTTTCTTTACATCTCGCCGCGGCCTTCAGAATCCCCTTGTCTCCCTTTATAAGAGCTAACTTTTTTATTCGGGACCAACCCTTTATTTGTCTCTCTCTTTTTGCAGCTTCTGCCCTGGAATTATACTCCTCAAAATATCTTAATTTAACTGCCGGATTACAGCTGGTGTAATGACCGCCTTCTCCTGATTGATGCTGTAAAACTCTTCTTTTAAGATTATTCGTAATTCCGGTGTAAAAAGCTTTATTCTGACACTCAACAATATAAAGATAATACATGTAAATCTCGACTCTGCCTCGACCGGCCCTAGACTTACGCTGAATAAATAATATTTTAGAAGTCTCGACTCACTTCGTTCGCTCGACATCCTTCGACTCGAAAGAGGGACTTGTCCTGAGCGAGGGAGCGAAGCGACCGAGTCGAAGGACTGGGGGACAGGGACTCGAACCCCGATTCTCGCCTCCAAAGGGCGGTGTCCTACCATTAGACGATCCCCCAACAAGCAAAATTATACCTTTTTTTCTAAATAAAATTAAGCGGTTCGTGAATAAACGGCGGCTAGTTTTTCTTTGACCTCTTCGAGCTTGCGGCCCCGTCGCCGCATGACGCTCTCCGTCGCCGCCAGGAATTTTTCCAGATCGACCCGGCCATTGTTCCCCCAACTGAACGAGGGGACGTTTTTCGGGACCAGCCCGCCGCCAAAAACATTGGCGCCGACGCCGATCACCGCGCCGGTCGGGATCAGCGTGCCGATCCCCAGCTTGGCGTGGTCGCCGATCAAACAACCGAGAAACTGCGTTCCGCTGTCGGTCTCTTGGCCATTGATCGCCATTTTAACGGTGCCATAAGTATTTTTCAGGTTTGAGTTGGTCGTCCCCGCTCCCAAGTTAACCCATTCGCCGATGTACGAATGGCCGATAAAACCGTAGTGCGCTTTATTGGCGTAGCCGTGAAAGATCGAATGGGTCACTTCTCCGCCGATCCGGCATTCCGGCCCGATGGAGAGCGGCCCGCGCAAATAACTTAGCGGCCTAATAATTGTCCCCCGGCCGATATAGATCGGCCCCGACCGGGCGTCAAGGACGGCGCCGGCTTCGATCTCGGCCCCGGCTTCAATAAGCATATTTTCCGGCGCGTAGAGGACGACTGAAGGATGGACAGTTCCTTTTATCCCGCCCCCCATAACCTTAAGGTCGGCTTCCAGGTCGGCTTTCAGATTGACGATCAAATCCCAGGGATATTCGCTCCGTTCAGGATGGTCGCGCAGGGTCCTGGCGCCGCAGCGAAGGTCGCCAGCTTCCCGTAAATATGTCAGGGGAAGAAAGTTATCTTTTTTCATCCCTTCCTCTTATATTTGGGGTCCTCAAAACTATAAGTAAAATGGGTGTGGGTTTCATAGCGACCTTCCAAAATGGCAATCACGTCTTCAATAAAGACCAGCTCTTCGTCGGTCGGAATAACGTAAACCTTGACCGGCGAATCGTCGGACGTGATCAATGATTCTTTGTCTCGGGTGTTGGCGGCGGCATTCCGCTTCTTGTCCAATTTGATCCCGATGTTTTCCAGGCCGGAGAGGACCCTTTCCCGCAACCGGTAATTCCGCTCGCCGCCGCCGGCGGTAAAAACGATCGCGTCAACCCGGCCCAAGGCCGCCAGATAGGATCCGATATATTTCCGCAGGCGGTACGCTTCGATCTGCTGGGCCAATTGGGCCCGATGGTCCCCCTCGTCGGCCGCCTTATCCACGTCGCGGCGGTCCATAAATTTGCCGGTGATCCCGAGAAGCCCGCTTTTTTTGTTGAGGATCTTTTCCAATTCTTCGACGTAAAACCCTTCCTTCTCGATCATGAACAAGATGATCGACGGGTCAAGGTCGCCGCAGCGGGTCCCCATGACCGCCCCTTCCAGCGGGGTCAGCCCCATGGTGGTATCAACGGAGATCCCCCCGGCAATGGCAGCGATACTAACGCCGTTGCCGATATGCATCGTAATTAAATTTGTCTCCAGCGGTTTTTGGCCGAGCAAGGTCGCCGCCCGTCGGGAAACATAAAGATGCGACGTCCCGTGGAAACCGTAGCGCCGGACGCCGTACATCCCGTACCACTCGTAAGGAACGGCGTAAATATACGCCTGCTCCGGCATGGTTTGGTGAAAAGCGGTATCGAACACGGCGATGTGCGGGATATCGGGAAGAACTTCCTTAGCCGCTTCGATCCCCATGATATTCGGCGGATTATGGAGGGGGGCGAGATCCTGAACGTCTTTGATCGCCGCCAGGACTTCGTCGGTGATCATGACCGAGCTCTTGAACTTTTCGCCGCCGTGAACGACCCGGTGTCCGACCGCGGCGATCGCGGAGAGGTCGTCCAATATCTTGTACTGCTTGTCGATTAACGCTTCGAGGATCGCCTTCAAGGCGTAGCGATGGTCCTGGCATTCCAATTCTTTTTTGATCTCTCCTTTGCCCGGAGCCTCGAAGGAGAGGAAGGAGCCGGCAATCCCGATCCTTTCGATCACGCCGCTGACCAAGGATTTGCGCTCCCCCGACTTGTAAAGCTTAAACTTAACCGACGAACTACCGCAATTTAACGCTAAAATTATCATTTATCTTTCCCTTTCCGTCGACAATGACCGCCTTGGCGGCCAGTTTATTCGCTAATTTCAGCCCCTGCTCCGGACCAAGCACAAAGATCGCGGTCGAGAGCGCGTCGGCAATCGCCGCGTCCCGCGTAATGACCGTCACCCCCAGACAACGGTTTGCAACCCGGCCGCTCCGCGGATCGATGATGTGGCCCGGTTGCTCGTACCCGCCGGAGGTCGAAAGGGCGTCGCCATCGTTTAAGGTCACGACCTCCAACAGGTTGGAACTCATTCCCGGCCGGGCTTCTCGCGGATCGATCACCCCGATCTTCCAGGGTCCGCCGATCACCGCGATCGAAGAGTGCATGTCGATCAAGGTTTTTTTCGCTCCATCGGCCAGAAGCTTGCGCCTGGCCGATTCCACCGCCGCCCCCTTGCCGATCCCGCCCAGGTCAAGGCTCATCCCTTTATGACGGAGAAAAATCGTCCGGTTCTTACTGTCCAGAACTATCGCCCGGTAATTTCCGTTCCGTCCCAGGGTAAGGTCAAAGGCCCCCCCCGACAGATCGGACAACAGGAACGAGGTCGCGACCAAGTCAAAGGTTTCTTTCGCAACTACAACCGGACCATTCCCAGCCGCCCGGTTGACCTTGGAAATATCGCTCTCCGGCTCAAAACGGCTGAAAAGTCTGTCCAACCGTTTAACTTCATCGATCGCCAGTCGGGCGCCGTCCCCTTTCACCCGCAGAGTCGTCCCCATGACCACGACGGTTTTTTCGTTAGGCAATAATAAATAGCCCAGGCCAAGGATCAAAATAATGAGGACGGCCCAATATTTTTTCATGGCAATATTATCCTTATAATGATATAATATTTAAGTAGATTAATCAATTGTATGAACAAGGTCAAAAGGCTTAAAAATAAGGATCTCCTCGGCCTCAAAGACCTCTCTCTAGAGGAACTTCAGCTCATTTTGAACACCGCTGTCTCCATGAAAGAGGTGTTGAGCCGCCCAATTCCCAAAGTTCCCACTCTGCTCGGCAAACACCTGGTCACTCTTTTCTATGAACCGTCAACACGGACCCGGACCTCTTTCAATATGGCGGCCAAGGCCCTTTCGGCCAACATTACCAACGTCGCCCTCTCGTCTTCCAGCGTTTCTAAAGGAGAGAGCCTGATCGATACCGTCAAGAACCTGGAGGTCATGGGGGTTGACGCGATCATTATCCGCCATAACATGGCCGGCGCCCCGCACATGCTCGCCCGCAACACCGAGGCCTGCGTCATCAACGCCGGTGACGGCTGCGACGAACACCCGACCCAGGGCTTGCTGGATATCTTCACCATGATCGAGAAGAAAAAGACCGTTAAAGGGAAAAAGGTCCTGATCGTCGGCGACGTCGCCCACTCCCGGGTCGCTAAATCAAATATCTGGGGCTTGAATAAATTGGGGGCCGAGGTCGTGGTCGTAGGACCGCCGACCCTCATGCCGGAAGGGATTGAAAATCTTGGGGTTAGAGTCGCCTACGACCTCGACCGGGAATTAGCCGACGCCGATTTCATCAATATGCTCCGGATCCAGCGGGAAAGAATGGACAAAGGTTTTTTCCCTTCGATCGAGGAGTACGCGGAACTTTACGGCTTAAACTCCGCCAGAATGAAAAAAGCCAGACCGGATGTCGTGGTGATGCACCCGGGACCGATCAACCGGGGGATCGAAATGACCTCGGAAGTCGCCGACGGGCCGAATACGGTGGCGCTGGAACAAGTTACCAATGGGGTCGCGGTCAGGACCGCCCTGCTTTACCTACTGCTCGGCGGAAAAGTTACCCCTTTCTTTAAATGAAGCGCGGTTAATTTTGCCCGAACCTCTTGGATCTTGCCGCCCGCCAACGGATATAAATTTATAATCGCAAAAGCCAAGCCGAAGGCGACCATCGGGATCACCGCGATCAAGGCGAAAATCCCGCCGTAAAAAGAGCGCGGCTGGGTAAAAACATAGGGATTATAGCCGCAAAGCATAAAAACCGAACTGATGGTAAAAGATTGAATAACAATGGCAAATCGATTAATAAAAGCCCTGATCCCGAAGAACGTTCCTTCCCGGCGATGCCCGGTCTTGACCTCATCCTCATCGATCACGTCGGACAAGACGACGTCGGAGACCAGTAAATAACCGGCCAGCGAAGCGCCGAACAAAGCGGCAACCAGCATGATCACGTTGGCCACGGTGCTGAACAGGAGCGGCGCCAAACTAAGCGCCATCGCCCCGGCGGCCAGCATCATCGTTCTTTTGGCCCCCTTTTTAACTAGGACCGCCCGCCAGACAAAAAGCATCGGAAAGGCGACAAAAAAAGCCAGGGCAAAAAGGAGGGTCACTTCCTGCGGGCTCTTTTCCAGCACATATTTCACGTAAAACGGGATTGAAGCGATCAACGTAATAAAACCAAAAGAGATCAAAAGATCCGCCGAAACATAAGCCAGAAAAGAACGGTCGACCAAAGTGGTCTTCAGCGCGGCCAAAAGCGGCAAAGACGGTTCCCGGCTGAATTCTTTCTTTTCTTTGCAGCCAAGCAGGGTGATCAGCCAAAGCAGCGCGACGATCGCGCCAAAAATTATCCCCATGTTCCCCCAACCAAACCTGATAAACAGCTGGGGCGGAACAGCGAGCCCAAACAACAAACCAAGCAGGGCGAATCCCTGGCGAAAAACATTGACCGACGACCGTTCCTTGAGTCCGCCGAACATTTCCGGAAAAAGAGCGGACCAGTTAAGGACGACAATCGTATAAAAGGCATCGAACAAACAGATCAGGGCGATAAAATAGAGGAAAAGAAAATAAGGCTCGTCCAGACCGAAAAAAGGAGCCCGCCAAAGAAAGGCAAAGGCCATTCCCAACGGGATCGCGCCGAGCAAAATATAAGGAACGCGGCGGCCAAACCGCGAATGAGTGGAATCAGATAAAAAGCCGGCCAGGGGATCGTTGATCGCGTTCCAGAGACCGTAAATGAACATGGCGGACCCGGCCATATAGACCGGGAGCCGCATCACGTCCACGTAAAAAAAGATAATATAGGTGGCGAATACCTGATACGAAAGAGACGAGGCCAAAGCTCCAAGGCTGTAGGTTAACTTTTTTAACATTTGTTAGATATTGATCGCTTCAACCGGGCACGCGGTGGCAATATCTTCCAGACTGCAGGATTCGCAATCGTTCTTGACCGCTTGAGCTTTGCCTTCCGCGGTCAAAGTGAAAACGTCCGGGCACATATCGACGCAAACACCGCAACCGATACAAAGGGCTTGGTCTACTGAAACCATGGTGCTACCTCCTTATTTATTTAATTCCCAAAAGCTGGGAAATTTTGGGCTTTTCAAAGCCGACAATTATCTGGCCGTCAATATCCAGGACCGGGACCCCCATCTGTTTTGACTTGCCGATCATTTCCTGGGCGGCCGCTTGATTAACTGAAACATCAATATCTTCGAACTGAATATTATGTTCGGTCAAAAAGGCCTTAGCCATTTTGCAATAGGGACAAGTTGGGGTCGAATAGATCTTAACGTTTGCCATGGGGGACCTCCTTAAGCCTGATTGATCTCGCTTAATAGTTCATTGACGTCCAGCCCGTGGACTTCCGCCGCCTGGGCGATCGTTTCCCCGGAAGCGATAACGCAACCGATGCAATGCATCCCTTTTCCCATCAAAATGGCGGCAATGTGCGGCTTATGCTTTAAGGCCTCGGCAATCGTCGTTTCAGCCGTAATCTTTTCTTCCATATTATAATTATATCATACCTCTAAAATCTCCCCAACCACCTGATCCAGCGCTTTCTTAACCGGAGGGCTCAAGCCCTCCCCAAAACCGACCGCCAGCGGCTGTACCCCCAAAACCACGATCCGCAATCGAGGCAGAGCCTCTTTCAGGTAAGCGGCAAAAGTTTTCAGTGAGAGGTCGTGCGTGGAAAAACCTTTTAAGAGGATCTGTTCCGGCTCAAACAAAGCGGTCCGGCCCGGTTCGGCGCCAAAGTCGGCCGCGTCAACGATCAAAAGTAGATCCGGCTTCAGCGCCGCAATTTTGCCGGTGTAGTTCTCCGGAGTAGTACCGGCATCAAGCAACGGGTATTTATCAAACCCCAGCCGCCGCAGTTCACCGATAACCAGCGGGCCAAAGCCGTCGTCTTTTCGAAGCGGACTGCCGACCCCCATAATAACCGACCGACCGGTAAAAAGCGGCTTCAGCTCTACCACTGTTCGGCTAGGATCATTTCCCGGCGGCAGTTGGGACAAAGGAGGCGCAGATGTCCCGCCCGCTTATGGGGACTGTTCTCCGGTTTTGCGGCATACAATTTCAGTTCGGCGCTCCTGGCCAGCAAAAGGGTCGGGTTCGCGTACAGCAGGTGTCCAACCTTTTTGGCCAGAAAGAGCAAGTGGTCTTCCGCTCCCAGCAGGCCGCCGCAATGTTCGCACAGGATCAGTTTTTTCCGCGATTGGGTCGTCGCCTGCAGGCGGTCATAGGTCGAAAGCTCATATTCGGTCGTCAGTTTGATCCCCTTTTCGGTAATACAAGCCCGTTCGCATTGCTGGCAGTAGATGCACTGGTCCTGATGGTGGATCAGTGTCCTGGTCTTGGCCGCCAGATCGTCGATCACTTCGATCGCCCGGGCGGGACAAACCTCGGCGCAAGCCCGGCAGCCGACGCAATCAGCCTCATAATATTGCGGCTTGCCGCGGAAACCCGCCGGGGCCGGCGCCGGTTCATAAGGATAGCGGTGAGTATAAGGGCCGAGAACCAGCGCCCTCACCGCTTCGGATAAGATCCGTAATTGGAACAAGCCCGGGAGTTTCATTAATTGCCTCCCATTAGTTTGCCGTAACCGATCCCGTTGAAGATCGACACGACCGCCGGATTGATCAGATACTGACTGACCACCGGGACAAAAAGACCGATCCCCAAACACAAGAAAGCAAGGACCACGATCGGCAAGAGCATGGAAAGCGGGGTCGCTTCCTTCACCTCTCCCACTGCCGGGCCGAAAAAAGCCCCCTTCATAAAGTTCAGGTACGAGGCCAGAGTTAAAATACTCCCGACCGCTACAACAACCGCTAAGGCAATGTTACCCGCCTGGGCGGAGGCGATAATAATAAATAGTTTGCTCCAAAACCCATTAAAGGGCGGCAAGCCGGAGATCGCCAGCGAGCCGACGATCGAAGCGGCGGAAATGATCGGCAGGCGGGAATATAACCCGCCCAACTTGCGCAGGTCCCGGGTCCCGGTCGCCCGATCGATCGCCCCGGCGTTCAGAAAAAGGAGCGGTTTCATCAAGGCATGATTAAAGGCGTGAAAAAGCCCCCCCATGATCCCCAGCGGCGAGCCGAGGGCGATCGCGGCAACAATATTGCCGATCTGGGAAATGCTGGAGTAGGCCATCAATCGTTTAATGTCTTTTTGTCCGACCGAGAGGAGTCCCCCAACAATCACCGTTGTCCCGCCCAGGATCATCAGTAAAAACGAGATCTGATTGGTCACCCCGAAAACATTGTAGAGGATCCGGACCAGGGCGTAGACCCCGAGAGTTTTAATAATGACCCCGGAAAGAAGGGCCGAGATCGGGCTCGGCGAGGAAGTATGCGCGTCGGGGAGCCAGGCGTGGAACGGAACAAGGGCCGCTTTCAGGCCAAAGCCGGCCACAAAAAGAGTGAGGATCAAATTCTTGATCGCGACCGCTCCCGTCGGAAAAGTTTGGGAGACCTGGGCCATATTAAAGGTCCCGGTCAGGCCGTAAACGAAACCGAGACCAAGCAGGATAAAAAGCGAGGCGATCTCCCCCAGCACGAAATATTTGAAAGCCGCTTCGATCTCCGCCCGCTGGTTGCCGAACCCAACCAGAGCGTAAGCGGAAAGGGCCCCGATCTCCAGAAAAACAAACAGGGTGAAAAAATCGCCGGTCAGGATCACGCCGTTGATGCCGGTTATCATTAGTAGCAGCAAAGCGTAATAGTTGTCCCGGTTGGCGAACTTTTTCATGTAGTCGATCGAATAAACGGCGGCCATCCAGGCGACAAAATTAGCGACCAGGAGATGGAGATGGCTCAAGCCGTCCAGGACCAAGCTGTTTCCTCCGGGCGAGAGCCAGCCGGAAAGGTTAAAAAGCAGGACCGTATTGAACGGCCGGAAAAAATAAAGCAGTAAGGCGCTCGCGAATAAATAAGCGGCCGCCAGGTTCGCCAGGCCGGCCGCCCCCGCCTTCTTTTGCCAGGAAAGGAGCATGATCGCCAGGGCGGCGACCAGCGGCGCCGCGATAAAGGCCGGTAAAAACAAGGTCATCCGTTCAGCTCCTTCATTTTTCCCGCGTCTAAAGATTGAAAAACAGCCTGGGCCCTGATCAGGAGGGTCAGGGCGATCAAGGTGACCGCCAGGATGATCAGCGCCGTCCCCCACTTCCGGTTACCGAGAAAAACCAGGAAGAAGTCGACCGCAAACTCCATGGTCAAGATCCCGATCGCGATCTTGTAAATATTTCGTTTGACCATCACGGTATACAGCCCGATCAGGAACAAAATTAAACAGCCGGCATACTCGTACATTATTCCTGCCCCTTATTACGCAGCATCGACAACAAAGCGATACCGGCGACGGCGACGATCACGATCATGCCAAAAACGTCGTAAGCGCGCAAAGTTTCGGCGTATTTAGTCGAGATCTCCTGCGGCGTGGGGAGGAGCCGCAGCGCCGGCAGGAAAAGCCATAAAGCCAGCAAGGCAAAAACCGCGGCGACGACATAACTTAGGGGAGCGCCGTGCGGCGCCTCATCGTTAACGATCCCCCGATTATTGAGGATCCTTATGAACAAATAAACGATCAAAGCGACCACCGCCAGCTGAAAAACGGCGAAGAAGTACGATTGGAAAACGAGAAAGGCGAGCGCCAGACAAGCGCCAACTCCCCCCAACGCGTACACGGAATAACGCAAGTCACGGCTTTCCGCCGCGACGACGGCGCAAACGATCGCGATCGCCAAGATAATATTCAGCATCTTTGCTCCCTATCGAAAAAGGATCAGGGCCGTGAACGCGAACCCGAAGAGGAGCCAGGCGGCATAGTTTTGGACAAAGCCATTATGCCAGCCGCGGACCAGGGCCGACAACCATTTTATCGAACCAACAGTCAGGTCGTATAAGCTGAACCGCTCGCTAAGCCGATAAACTTCTTTGACCCCTTCTGTTTCTTTAATCGTGTTATAAAACTCAACGCCGGTCACTCTGGTTGAGGCTTCCGGAAGAACTTCGCCGCCGATGTATGGGGGTTTGGCGACCGTTCTTCCGACCCCGCCAAGCCAATAAAAGACCAGCCCTAAAACCAGCCCGCCGAAGATCAGCAGCGCCGCTCCTTCGGAGTTCCATTGGCCGTGGATCGCCAAGCCCGGCACCGCCGGCAAGACCAGATATTTGAGCGGCCAAGACAAGATCCCGAATAAAACGCACAAAGCGGCAATAGCGCCCATGGGAACAAGCAAGCTCCAATGAACTTCGCTTCCTTCGCCCGTTCCCGGAGTTAAAAAAACCGCGTGAAGGATCTTCACAAAACTAGCCAAGGTCAGGGCGCTACCGAACATCGCCACCGCCAGCCAGGCAAAGCCCCAATTGCCGAGGTCAAGTAAGCCAAGATAGATCAGCCATTTTGAGGCGAAACCGTTAAACGGCGGCACGCCGGAGATCGACAAAGCGGCAATCAGAGCAAAGGCAAAGGTCCAGGGCATCGTTTTCGCCAGCCCGCCTAACTTGCGCAGATCGTCCGAGCCGGTCTGTTTTTCAACCGAGCCGGCGACCAGGAAAAGGAGGTTTTTATACAGGGCGTTGTTGATCAGATGAAAAATCCCGCCGGCCATGGCGAGCGGAACACCGCTGCCGATCCCGACGATCATGTAGCCGGCCTGGGAAACGGCATGGAACGAGAGAAGTTTTTTCATATTATGTTGGACCAAGGCGGCCATCACTCCAAAAAGAATGGTCACGGAGCCGATCAGCATCAAAGCTATGGAGAGCGGCGAGTTCGGGACCAGAACGTAGACGTCAAGACAAAGCCGGGCCAAAAGATAAATTCCGACCAGCTTATCGAGCGAAGCGGGGAGAAAGGCCATGACCGTGGCGGGGGTGCTTTCCGCCGCCGCCGGGACCCAAAAATGGAGCGGCACCACGCCGGTTTTGGCCATGATCCCAACCAGCAGGAAAAGAAAAGAGAGAACCGCGACCCAGCCGGTCAGCTGGACCTTGACCGCTCCGATCAGCGGCGTGACCGTCAGGGCGGAGAGCAAGCCCAGCCCGCAAAGCATCAGGGCGTCGGAGCCGCCGACCAAAAGGAGAGCCTTTTTCGCCGCTTCGGCTCCCCGTTCAGTATCGATCCCGATCAATAAATAAAGGAGAACGCCGAGCCCCCCCCAAAAAAAGATCAGGAGAATAAAATTGGCCGCGAAAAAAAGCCCGGCGGCCAAGCCCAAAGACATTATCAGGTAAGAATAATATTCATTCAGACGGGGACGTTCGGCCATATAGACGATGGAAAAGCCGCCGACCAGCAAAGTCAGGAGCGCCGCCAGGACAAAAAGAGCGCTCCCCAAGAAATTATATTGCAGGTCAAGTCCCGGGACCAGCGCCCCGGAATTAAAGTAGATCGCCAGCGCCAGTAAAAGAGTGAGCGCCGCTCCGGCCACGGCGATCCAACCGGCCAAACGGCGGGCCACAAGACAAAACAATCCGGCCACTATCGGCACACCTAAAGCGGCTAGCAACATTTATTGGCTCCTTCTGATCTCTTCGGTCCGTTCCTGGCTCAATCTGACCAGCTCCTCGCCGGTCAGTAACAGTCGGTTGTTCTGCGCGTCGATCGCCGCCATTCTTTCGGTACAACAATAGCAGGGATCGACCGCCGCGGTGATCAGCGCGGCATCGGAGATCTTCTGGCCGATGACCGTCTTCTTGAATGACGGAACGTTCATAAAAGAGGGGGCTCTGATTTTATGCCGCTCCGGATTATTTGAGCCGTTCGAGCGGCTAAAGTGGATAACTTCGCCGCGCGGCGCTTCGTGCAAACCGATCCCTTCCCCGATCCCGATCTCCCTGACCTCGACTTCGATCGGTCCGGGGGAGAGCTTCTTGAGCGACTGGCGGATGATCTTGACCGACTCTAAGATCTCCAGCAAACGGACGGCCGCCCGCGAGTAAACGTCGCCGTCCTGTAAAACGATCCTTTCGAACTCGACCTCCCGATAATTCGCGTAGGGGAAATCTTTACGGGTGTCGGCCGCCAGCCCGGAACCCCTGGCAACCGGACCAACCACGCCCAGATCGATCGCGTCCTGCTTCGATAATGTTCCGACATTTTTCGTCCGGGCCGCAATGATCGGGTCCTCGGCCACCGACTTATAAAGCATGACGATAAATTTTTCGACGCCGCTGATCGCTTCGTGCAGGCCGGACAGGTCGGTATCTTTGATGTCCCGCCGCACCCCCCCGATCTTGAACATATTATAATGATTGCGGTTGCCGGAAATGGCCTCGAAAATATCGAGGACCGGCTCGCGGTATTTCCAGGCCCACATGAAAACGGTATTGTAGCCGATGAAGTGGCCGGCCAGCCCGATCCAGAGGAGATGGCTGTGGATCCGCTCCAATTCGCCGATCACCATCCTGATGTAAAGAGCTCGCTGCGGCACTTCGATCCCGGAAATATTTTCCACTGCTTGGGTAAAGGCGAAAGGATGAGAAGTCGAACAGATCCCGCAGATCCGCTCGACGAGAAAGACCCCCTGGTCGTAGGTTTTGTTCTCGATCAGTTTTTCCACGCCGCGATGGTTGTAGCCAACCCGCACGTCGGCGTCGACGACCGTCTCGCCGTCGACATAAAACTTGAAGAACTCCGGCTCTTCCAGCAGGGGGTGGAACGGCCCGATCGGGATAATATTTTCTTTAACCATTGCCTGCTCCAGGGAGTTCGTTTTCCGATTCGAAGGTCTTTTTCCGGAGCGGATACTCGCCGGACGGCCAGTCGTCAGGCAGCAGCAGCTTCTCGAGCTTTGGGTGGCCGACAAAGAAAACCCCGAACATCTCGTGGATCTCCCGTTCGATCCAGTCGGCGGCCGGAATTATATCGATCATGGAGCCGATCGCCAAGTCCGGTTTTTCGACCATGACCCGCACGGAAATAAACACCCCCGCCTGATTGATCGCCAAGTGATAGATCAGTTCAATCCCAAAGCGTTGATCGATGGCGGAAATGGTCGAAAGGCGCCCGCCCAGCTCGGTATAGATGTGCCCGACAAGATCGCGCAGGCGGTCCCGGCCGGTCGTGACATAAAACCGTCCCTCCGCCTTTTCCTCAAGCTCCAGGTTAAAAACGCTTTTTATTTTTTCACCGATCTTCATTTGATCTTTTCCGCCGCTTTTATGATCCCGGCAATGATCGCTTCCGGTTTGGGAGGGCACCCCGGGACATAAACATCGACCGGAATGATCTCGTCGACCGGACTGACATAGTTATAACTATCGCGAAAGAGGTCGCCGGTACAGGCGCAAACCCCGACCGCCACGACCAGTTTCGGGTTGGGAACCTGGTCATACGCCCTTTTAAACCGTTCCAGCGATTGGCGGTTAACGATCCCCGCGACCAAGATCACATCGGCATGCCGAGGGGAGCCGACCAACGTTATCCCAAAACGTTCGACATCATGTTTCGGGGTCAGGCAATCAAGGATCTCAATATCACAGTTATTGCAGGCCGAAGCCCCCAAGTGATAGATCCAGAGCGATTTTTTACGACTCCATTTCAGCAAATCCATTGTCCTTTAATAACCGAGCAGCGCCAAAATTAAACCGAGCAGGGCCAAAAGGGTCCATGGCCCCCAAAAGAAACGGACCGCCTGGTCGATTCTAAGACGCGGCGCGGTGTTTTTCACGAGAACCATCAATGTCAGGATAATAACATATTTGATAATCAGGGCCAAAGCTCCCGGCCACCCAATTTGGCCTCCCCCCCAGAAAAGAGTGATCAGGAGCAGGGGGAGAACATAGTAAAGCATCGCCTTGGCCGCCCGAAAGAGGGCCAGCGGCGCGCCGGAATATTCCAAGAGCGGTCCGGCCATCAATTCCTGCTCGGCCTCGGCAAGGTCAAAAGGAACCAGCCCGATCTTCGCCTGGAAAACAAGCAAAACGACGATAAAAGCGATCAGCCCGGAAAAGCTAAAGCCGAGCCAGCCGACGGTCGCCTGATAACTGATAAAATCGCCCAGCATGACCGAGCGGACCTTCACCAGTAAGGTGAACAAGGCGAGCAGGAAGGGCAATTCATACGCCAAGATCAGCTTCATTTCCCGGCTAGCCCCCAGGGCGGCAAGGGGGTTACGGGAGGCCGACCCGGCCAGGATCAGGGCGAGTGACGGAACGGTCAATAAATAAACGACCACGATCAGGTCACCGATAAAACCTTCGCTGATATCAAGGTTAGAAACCCCTAAAATAGTTGAACTGATCAGGACAGCGGAAAAAGCCAGGAGCGGGGCCAGCAGAAAAAGCCAGCGCAAGCCGCCGTCCGGAACATAGACTTCCTTGCCGAACAATTTGATCAGGTCAGTTAACGGCTGAAAGATGGGCGGCCCCTGGCGCCACTGGAGCCGGGCGGTGATTTTCCGATCGTACCAGCTGGCCAGCAAACCGATCGTTAACGACCAAAGAAAACCGGGCGCGACCAAGAGATAAAATAAGTTCATCTTCGCCTCCCGAGATAATTGGACAATAGCCTGGTCGAACCCAGGTTTTTCTTGACGTCAACGACTTGCTCGTCGACCTCGGCAAATGATAGGGCGCCCGAAGTGCAACTGGCGACACAGCGCGGGATCTCCCCTTCCGCCAACCGGTCGAAACAGAGGTCGCATTTGGGAGCAATGTGCTTGAAAAGATCGGGCTGGATCGTGCCGAAGGGACAGGCCAATTCGCAAGAATGACAGCCGACGCATTTTAGGTGGCTGCGCAAGACCATTCCGTCGGCCATTTTTTTCATCGCTTCGTTCGGACAAGCGGCGGCGCAGGCCGGTTGATCGCAATGCAGGCAATGGAGCGGCAATTTAGCATCATTTTCCGGCTCAGCGTGACCGAGCAACGACTGCAAATGATGCCCGTAAGCACAAGCGGCCGCACAGCTTTGGCAGCCGCAGCACAGATCTAAGTTTAGATAAACTCTCTTCGCCATCCTTATCCTTTCGCCCGGTACCAGAAAAAATTCTTGGCCAAATCGTTCCCGGCAAAATGGGTCACGTTTTCCACCGGATAATCGGGCAACGGTTCGAGCTTGGTTCCTTCATTAATAACGGTCCCCAGATCAAAGATCTCCCCAACCATGTTCGCGGCGGTTTCAGCGGCTTGTTTTTTTGCCGCTTCGACATCAAGATCGAATAATTCCGCCAGGAGGGCCGCGATCCCGCGGCCGCCCGCCGCCGGAACCATTGGTAAAGCGCGCGAGTTGCGACTACCGGAAAAGAGATACGAACCTTCCAGCTCCAAATGACTGGCTTGGGGAAAACAAACGCCATTTTTGAACTTTGGCGGAAAGAAGCGGCTGCCGATCAATAACTTGGGCGCAAACCGCTCCAGATCCGAGAGGTCCTCACCCAATAAAATCAGCCCCTGAATAACTCCTTGTTTCAACTTTTTCGCTAATTCGTAATAGTGGGCTCGACCGGGCTGCTGGTCATTAAATAAAGCGTTCAGGCCGATTGTATTCCCGCCCCCATAAAAGACGATCCATTTTTTATCGGCTAAACCGGCGAAAACACGGACAAAATAGGTCAACAAATCGTTCCGCCGTTTATTGGCGCTCGGCACGACGATCACCGTGCCGGCCGCGGCGCTGGAAAAATCAGCCGCGACCTCCCGCAGGGACTCGATAGGTAGGCCTATCTTATTGGCTAAATCGGAAAGCTCCCCTTCCCCGGCGCCGCTAAGCATCCTAACCAAAGCGGCGGCAAAGACCGCTTCCATCCCCGGCTTGAGGGTCAAGTGTTTATCGGCAAACCAGGCGGTATGTGACCGATGGGGATCGACAACGGTAATTTTACCTCTTTTCGCTTTGACCGCGTTGATCCGGCGGGAAAGGACGGGGCTCCGGGTCAGGACATCGCCGATGATCAACAGCTGATCGCTGTTTTCAATATCTTCAAGGGTCGCCGGATGATCTTCGGCCAGCCGCCAGGCGGCCCCCAGGCCGGCATCATCATCGGCCAGCTCCCCCCCCACGCAAAGATAGCGGGTCTTAAGTTTAGCCGCCAGCGCCGCCGCCGCGCCGCCATCTTCCAAACTGGCCAGAGGCGAGACAACGATCGCGACCGCGCCGGGATCAAGCAAGTCCAGCTCGCGCCGGACAAAAGAAAAAGCTTCGCTGAAAGAGGCCGGGTTTCCTCGAACACTCGGCACGGTCAGGCGGGCCGGATGATTCAACAGTTCAAAATTGTAATAGCCGCGGGGACAAAGCGACCCCTTATTGACCGGATTTTCCCGGTCGTAGTCGATCGCCACCGCCTCCCGACCCACGACTCGGCAGGCCAGGCCGCAGCCCAGCGAACAAAACAAGCAGACTGACTTTTTTATTTCCTTCATAAATTACCAGGGATCAGGAATATCTTTGATCTCCGACCAGGTAAAGACCGGCCCGTCCTTGCAGCACAAATGTTTTCCCAGATTACAGTGAAAACATTTGCCGATGCCGCAAGTCATGTTTTTTTCCATCGATAGATAGAGGTTCTTTTCGCAAATCCCCAGTTCCAATAATTTTTTGGTGGCGAACTTCATCATGATCGGCGGACCGCAGACAATGGCCACCGCCGTTTCGAAGTCAACGTCCCCCGGTTTCATGATCTCGGTAACTACGCCAACTTCCCCCGGCCAATCGTCCGCTCCCCGGTCGACGGTCAGGACCAGATTGGCTTTTTTCCGCCAGCCGATCATTTCTTCTTTGTAGGGAAGATCGCGCGGCGAACGGGCCCCGAGCCGAAGCTCGATCTTATTTAAATGATCCAGTTCATGGAAAAGGGCGAGAAGCAAGGCGCGTAAAGGAGCGATCCCGACTCCGCCGCCGATGATATAGACATCTTTGCCGTGATATTTTTCCAGCGGGTACGGCCGGCCAAAAGGGCCGCGCAGCCCGACTGCTTCTCCCGGCTTAAGCTCATGCATCCGGCTGGTCGCCTGTCCGGCTTTCATTACGGTAAACTCGATCGTTTCGGTCTTCTTGGGATCGGAAGAGGGAGTGAACGGGCATTCTCCAACGCCCGGGATGGTCACTTGCATGAACTGGCCTGAAAGATAAGGGAGGGAAGTTTCCGGCCGCAAGATAAAGGTCTTGATCTGCGGCGTCTCGGTTATGATCTCCAGAACTTCCGCTTTAACCGGCTGGTATGGATTAGAGACGATCATTTTTTCAACTCCCGGTCGAGGACGGCAAAGATCTGCCGCATATTAATGTTCCCGGCGCAACCGTCGATACAGCGGCCGCAACCGACGCAGGTATAGCGCTGCAACCGGTCGTAAGAATAGTCGAACTTACAGTGATAACGGTTCTGCAACCGCTGATAAAGCAAGCCCCGCGGGTTACCGCCGCCGGCAACCCGGGCATAACCCGCCTTCAGGCAGGCATCCCAGACCTTATGGCGTTCCGATCCTTTCCCCGCCGGCTGGTCGGTAAGCAGAAAACAACTGCAGGTCGGGCAGATAAAATTACAGGCGCTGCATTCAACGCAATCCTTGGTGAGGTCACGCCAGCGGGGATTTTCCAGGTTCTTTTTATGAACAAAGGAGAGCTCGTGCTCCAACTGGTATTGCCAATTGACCTCCGTCACCCGCGTTTTGACCTTTTCCCGGTTAACGTTTTTCGCTTCCAGGGCCGGCTTCAAAACCTTTGAGAAAATGTTACGGTAATCGTCAACGATCCTTTTTCCTTTATCGCTCCCGATCTCAACAACAAAACCGTTGGGGACGACCGACAGGTTGAGGTCAAAATACCGTTCGGGATACGGCTGGCCGCCGACCATGGTGCAAAAACAGCTTTCACCGCAGCCGGTACAGTCGGCTCCGATCAGAATCGACTTTTCCCGATTGACCAGGTAGAAAGGGTCTTGAAAATCCCCTTCGCCGAAAACCCGGTCCAGGACATTGATCCCTTCCAAGTCGCAACCGCGCAGGCCTAAAAAGACCAGCGGGCCGGCGGAAAGATGGGCTTCTTCGTTGAAATAACGAGAAACCAGCTCCGCGACCTTAAAAAAATATCCTTTGACCGTTTCGACCGTGCGCCAGCCGGAGAGATCGATCCGCTGAACGTTTCCGGGATTGACGTCAAAAAGATATTTGCGGTTGAATTCACTGGCCGGGGCAACGACATGCGCTTTTTCCGTAAGCTGGGAAACTAAATAATTGAAGTCGTTTAAATTAATAAAATATTCGTTCATGCCGTTCTTTTCGATTGTAAACTAAGGATTTTTTATAGTCAACTTAAATAATGTTATAATTACTTCCATCTACTATGCCAATCAATCTTATTCTGACGGGGTTGGTTCTTTGGGGAGTGCTTGTCCCCTTTCAGCCGCAGGCGCCTGTTTTCCAAAATAAGACGGCGATCGTCGCCCGGATCGGCAACAATAACTACAAGCTGGAGATCGCCGATTCAATGAGTAAAAGAGGACGCGGTCTCTCCTGGCGGAAATCTCTGCCGACGGATCAGGGAATGCTCTTTCTCTTCGATCAACCGGGACAATACCATTTCGTCATGGACGGGATGCGTTTCCCGCTCGATTTTATTTGGTTGAATGACGGGACGGTGGTCGACCTGAAAGATAACGTCCCCCCCTTAAAGGCCAACCAACCTTCGATCAATTTAACCGCCAAGAACAAATTCGACCAGGCGATCGAACTCAACGCCGGCGAAATTGAAAAGAGCGGGCTTAAGATCGGCAATCGGGTCACCTATTTTTGACTATCCTCGTGAAAAATGATATAAATTACCCATGAACAAGCTAAAATACTACATCTCCAAACAAAACGAGTTTGTGATCGAAAACTACAATTCCGCCCCCACTTTTTCCAGTTTTTTCCCCGGAATAGCCGGTGTTTTTGGCTGTCCAATGTGGGTTTTTTACGCCAACCGGGGACAATGCCTTGCCTCCGCCGGAGTCCAGGATAAGAACGGGGCGATCATCGAATTCCATGCCGCCAATAAAGCTTATCGCGACGCCGCTCTGCAGGGCTTTCGGACCTTTCTGAAGGTCGACGGCCAATTTTATGAACCGTTCTCCGAACGATCGCCGTACAAAAACGAACTCCGGATCAACCCTTACGACATCCGGCTGGTCGAAGAAAACCCCGATCTTTTGGTCAGGGTTGAAGTCCATTATTACTCCATCCCGAACGAACAGTTCCCCGCCCTGGCCCGCCGGGTCAAGGTCGTTAACCTCGGCACAAAAAGCCGCCGGGTTGAAATAATCGACGGACTGCCGATCATTATCCCCTTTGGTTTCGAAGATTTTCTCCTCAAAAAGATGAGCCAAACGATCGAAGCCTGGTGCAAAGTCGAAAACCTGGAAAGCGGCGCCCCATTTTATAAATTAAAGGTCCTTCCGGCCGACAACGCCGAGACCAAGCTGTTGCAAAAAGGAAACTTCTTCGTCTCTTTCTGCCAGGACAGCCGGCCGGTCTCGATCATCGTCGACCCGACAATTGTCTTCGGCGAGAACAGCAGCCTGGAAGTCCCGGCCAATTTTGTCGACAAAAATCTCAAACTGCCGGCCAAACAACTGACTGATGGGTTTACTCCTTCAGCCTTTGCCTACAAGAAGTTTACCCTGACCGATGAATTCGAGCTTTCTTCGATCATCGGCCAGATCGACAGCCTCGACCTGCTCAATCGGGACAAGACCAGGTTAACGAGCCGCCAATATCTAAATGAAAAGGCCGCGGCCAACCAACAGCTGATCGACGGGATCTGCGACCTGATGGACATCGGCAGCGCGAGCAAGAGCTTCGATCTTTATTCCCGCTACACGTTCCTCGACAACGTCATGCGGGGGGGGCTGCCGGTCATGATCGGCGGCAAACCGGTCTATCTCTATTACCGGAAGCACGGCGACATGGAACGCGACTACAACGATTTTCGCCTGATGCCGACCTACTTTTCCCAGGGGAATGGGAATTACCGCGACATCAACCAGAACCGCCGAAACGATCTTTTCTTTAACCCGGAGATCGGCGCCGACAATATTTTCCGGTTCTTCAACCTGGTCCAGCTGGACGGCTTCAACCCTCTGGTCGTCCTGGGAAGTAAATACTTCATCGAATCGTCCCACGCCGCCGAGGCGCTGGCCAAAAAGCACCTCAAGTCGCCCACTAAAGAACAAAGCGAAAAGATCGCTCGCCCCTTTCTCCTTGGTGAATTATTGAAGGGCTTCGAGCAAGAAGGGATCAGCTATCTGACCTCCCGGGAAGAGTTCGCCGCCGATCTCATCGCCGCCAGCGAAGTCGAGGAAGGAGCGGTCCACGGCGAAGGCTACTGGATCGATCACCCCTTCTACAACACCGACTTGCTCGAAAGTTTTGAAGCGGTCTACCCCGACCGGATCAGCGACGTCCTCTTCAAGCAAAAGACGCTGACCTATTACGACAACGACCATGTCGTCGTCACGCGCAAGGAGAAATACAAGCTTTGCGGCGATAAAATCCGCCAGTACGAAAGCGTGAAGCTCGACCTGGAAAAATCAGCCTTGATCAATCACCGGGCCTGGAGCAAAAACACGGTCCGGGCCGACCACGGCAAGGGAAAGATCTACCACACCACTTTGGCGGCAAAATTACTTTGCCTGATCGCCAACAAAGCCGCCTCTTTCGACGCCGCGGGGATCGGCCTGGAAATGGAAGCGGACAAGCCGGACTGGTACGACGCGCTTAACGGCCTGCCCGGCTTGTTCGGCTCCTCGCTCTCGGAAACCTTAGAATTAAAAAGACTTAGCGGTTATTTTCGCCAACATTTGACTACGGAAGAAATTGCCCTGCCGGTCGAGGTCAAAGAGTTTATTGATCATCTCCTCCCGGTCCTGGCCGAAAGTAACAGCTTCAAATACTGGGAAAGCGCCGGCCAGATCAAAGAAAACTACCGCCAGAAAATTAGGTTCGGCGTGAGCGGCCATGAAAGTTCGATCGACCCCAAAGAAACCGGGGAACTGCTCGATCGGGTCATCGCCCGCTGCGACCAGGCGGCCAAAAAAGTCTTGGCCCACGGCAATTATTACACCTACTTTATCAACGAAGTCAGCGCCTACGATACAATCGGCAATGACGAGATCAAGGTCAAAGAATTCAGCCAAACTCCGCTCCCCCTCTTTTTAGAAGGGTTCGTTCACGCCCTGAAAGTTGAAAAGGATAAAAGCATTTACCAGCGGGTCAAAGCCAGTCCGCTCTTCGATAAAAAACTTAAGATGTACAAGGTCAACGCTCCGTTGGAATCGATGCCGGTCGAGATCGGGCGCTCCCGGATCTTTACCCCCGGCTGGCTGGAAAACGAATCGATCTTCGTCCACATGGAATACAAATATATGCTGGAATTGCTTAAGGCCGGGCTTTATAAAGAGTTTTTCGCCGACTTCAAAGAGGTCATGGTCCCTTTCATGGACCCAAAAGTCTATAAGCGGAGCATTCTGGAAAACTCTTCTTTTATCGTCAGCAGCGCCCATCCGAACGTTAAAAATCATGGCCGCGGCTTTGTCGCCCGGCTCTCCGGCGGCGCGGCCGAGTTCATCGACATGTGGCTGACCATGATGACCGGCAAAACAGTTTTCTCTCTCGATCCGGAAGGGAAGCTCCGCTTCCAGCTCAAACCAATTCTCCCCGCCTGGCTCTTCAAGAAGCAGGAAATAAGCTTCAAGCTTTTCGGTTCGATCGACGTTACTTATATTAATGCCAAAGGAAAAGACGCGTTTAGCGTCATTCCCTCCTCCTATAAGCTTTTTATTGACGACAAGGAAATCGAGATCCAGCAGCCGTTCATTAACGAGCCCTATGCGTCAATGATCAGGGAGCGGAAGGTCAAAAAGATAATCGCTAGGCTTAGCTAATTAAGCCTGGAAGCCTGCGACAATATCGTCGCGGCTTCCAAGGATCGTTAAAAGATAAATAAAGCAAGATTCTCTTATCCTGAGCTAGACTCAACACCCTAGATCTCTTGCAATCAATTCCCTACATAAAAAGGAGGCAATAAAAATGGCAATGGCAGCCTTTTTCCCTTGGCTAAAAATCGATGATGAAATAGAATTTGATGACTTTAATATTGTACCAGCTAAATCAGTTACATCAGCAAACCATGGCAGTAAAAATTCAATCGATTTTGTTCTCAAACCATATATCAACCATCAAGGTCTGCCCATTAATGAAGCTGTGTTTCTATTTTTAAAAATCAAGGATCTATTCAAAGATTTAGATGAAGGAGAAAGGGCTTATTTATTTTTAATCGCGGAAATTCTAGCCTTCTGCTCCTTATCATCAAGAAGTTACTTCGGAATATCAAATTATTGCAATCGAGACAATTTCACGCTTATTATCCAATCATTTGACGGAACGAATGGCTTTACAGTAAACACAAGGAGGCGAGATGGCCATTCAATTTCTTCTTATTCCGGCAACACCTTTTCAGCCAAAGCTCCATTTCATGTTGATTTAAATTACACCCTTTTTTTTGATGAGAATTTAGCAAAAGCATTGTTTAATGCCGAAAAGAATATGTCAGAAAACAAGTGGCAAAATATTTACGCAGCCATATTCAATTATAACCATTCAAACACTGATGACTATCAGATTTCAGAGCAACAGGAGCTGGTTATGTTGCTTGGCGCCTTCCAAAGATTGTTAGATTGTAGTAGCGCAAAGGCTGATGAGCTTGCTAAGGCATTTTTAGCAAAAACAATCCCTTCAGAGGAGATAAAAATATGCATCAGCAAAAAATTGAGCACTAAAACGCATAATTACAGATCACTTAGAGAAGCATGGATAAAGGACGCCTATGCATTACGAGGCCAGTACGCACATGGAAAGCATAAAACTCAAATGCATACTTATTGGAACAGACAAGAGCATCTCCTATTAGGGGCTTTCGTGTTCCCTTTGTTGTTAAAAATAGTTTTATCAAAAGAAAATTTTTATGAAATTACAGATTACGACAAAACAAACATTAATGCTTTTGAGTCATTGCTTGACGCTGATATATTTAATCCTCCAAAAGACCAGAAAAACAGTCTCGACTGGGAGTGGAACAGAATCCTAAACAATTCTTATGAAAGTAAGTATGCCAAGGAAATTGTTCGAGTTTTTTTAGAGAAGAAAGGCTCACAAGAACAAGATAATAGATAAGCTTTTATTACTTAAGAGGTCGAGCTAAATGTCGTAAACATATAATCTTTAAACAAGGAAACCGCGGCGATATTGCCGCTGGTTTCCTTGTATGACAAACCCGCGGTTAATAACAGCGACTAAACGTCGCTGTTATTTTTATGTGGCGCCAAGTTTGTCTTTTTGCTACAATGCATAGATTATGTATCCTTTTGGCGTAACTTTCTACCCCGACCAGTGGCCCCTGGGAACGTGGGAAGAAACCTTTAAACAGATCAAAGAGAGCGGGTTAAATATTGTCCGTTTCGGCGAGATGGCCTGGGACTGGGTCGAACCGGAACCCGGCAAGTACCGCTTTTACGACCTTGACCGGGCACTCGATCTTTGCGAAAAGGTCGGCCTGCAGGTACTGCTCGGCCTCCCCACTTCACAAGTTCCCAGCTGGTTTTACCGCAAATACCCGAACAGCCAACCGGTCGCCCAGGACGGGACCCTTTATCCGGAATACGGCCCTCGCCCTAACATCTGCAAGGACAACCCTCATTACCGGATGCACGCCGAAAAGTTGGTCAAAACGATGGTCAAGCGTTATGCCAAACATCTGGCGGTCGCCATGTGGCAGGTCGACAACGAGCCGGTCTATCCGCCGCTCGACCATACGACCAGCAACGACTTTTGCCATTGCGAACATTCCCGCCAGGCCTTCATTGCCTGGGCGAAAAAAAAGTACGGCACCATAAAGAATTTAAACGAGGCCTGGGGAACAAGATTTTGGACAACCACGTTTTTTTCTTTTGAAGATATTCTCACCCCGAAAGCCGGCATCTGGGAAGCGGTCTCGCCCCACATTTTTCTCGATTGGTTCCGCTTCAAGACCGACAGTTTGAGCCAGTGGATCAACCACTTGGCCGATGTCGTTCGGGAATACGATAAATTCCACAAGGTCGGGACCAACGGTTTTGTCGGGATCTGCACCCGGGTCCCCGACCACAGTAAAATGGTCGGCAACCTCGATTGGTACGGGCTTGATATTTATCCCAAAGGCGGCCGGATGGATCCCCAAGGGCTCGCTTTCCACTATGACCTCTGGCGCAGTTTTGTCCGCGGAACAAAAGCGGAATTCCACATTACCGAGCTTCAAGGTGGCCAGAACGTCCGTTGGGGAGCACCGGAATACGTCGAGGGACCGGAGATCAAGGGATGGACCACCTCCGCTCTCGATCATGGGGCCGAAGCGATCCTCTACCACGCCTGGCGGCCACCACTATTTGGGGCCGAGACCGGCGGTTTTGGGATCTGCAATGTCGACGGAACGCCGAGCAAACGGCTGGAAGTGATCAAAAAACTGGCCGGCGAGATCAGGACCGGTAAACTCAAAAAAGCCAACCTGAAAGCCAAGGTCGCGATCGCTTACCTGCGCGGCAGTGAGATCATGACCTATCAGGAACAGGGGCCACCCCGCGGTATCGCCGGACAATGGGAAGCGGTCCGCTCCGACATCGGGATGATGCACGCGATCCTCTCGATCAGCGGCGCCCACTCCGTCCTTTTCCAAAAAGGGGAACCGGCCGACTTTATCTTTGAAAGAGAACTCGACAGCGGCAACCTTCCCTATAAAGTAATTTTAATGCCGAACCCGTATCTCCTCTCGCAAAAGCAATACGATAATCTGAAGAAATGGGTCAACGCCGGCGGGCAACTGATTACTGAAGCCCGCTTCGGTTTGAAGAACGAAATGGGACACCTTTACGAACATCCGCTGATGGAAGATCTGGTCGGTGTTAAATACGAATTCACCGAACCGAAGCCGGCCGGATTTCTCGATGGATTGCAGGGTAAGCCGCGGACCGAACAGGTTTTCACCAAAAAGATCGGCAAAGGACTAGCGATCTACGCCAATTTCAGCCTCTTTTTACAGATCAAAAACGGCAACAAGAAGAGCTTGACTACCCTCCAAAAATACCTCTAAATAAGATCGCCGATCTATTCCATTTTTTCTTTTGGAACAGCAACCGATGTAACGGTAAAATATCCGAATTCTCCCCCTTTACACGGGCTAAGAATATTCATATATTCCAAGCCATAAAGGACCCCTTCCGGCTTTATACAATGGCTAAAATAATCCGCTCTCGCTTTTTCTTCGGCCTGTCCAATCTTATTAAGCAGGGCCTCCCCGGTTAGCTTGTGTTTTGTATCCGCGCCATCAATTACCCCTCTCTGCCTGAAAACAATTATCCCGCCGCCAACACAGGCAAGATTTCTTTCCGCGGCAATTTTATCGATCACCCTTCCGCCAAGCGCCTTGCATTCGTCAATCTTTGGATCGCCGGCCGGTTTGTTGGCTCGCGCATATTCCCCCCGGTTGCCGCAGCCAGCAACAACCGCCGCCATCATAACTGGCATTGCGATCTTTCTTGTTAATTGCTTAATTTCTCTAATCATTTTTTTCTCCTTCTGATCCTGGCTTATTTAGTATTGCAGTAAAACACGACCACCCAGTTGCCTTCGGTTCTTGACCGGCCGTCTGGTAGTACAACGGGAGGGCCAGCTCGACCGAGCCCTTCCGCCATAGCCGCGCCGACACTTCTCCTCCTATATCCTCGACCGGTTTTGGCGCGGATTTCAGTTGGCTTAAGACATTTTCCCCTCTTTTCTCATCGTCAGTTTTATGCTAAAATAAGGGATATTCCCAACACAAGAAAGGAAGAGTTTAATGTCTAAGTACGGTCATTTCGATAAAAAGAACAAAGAGTTTGTTATAACCCGCCCCGATACCCCACTTCCCTGGATCAACTATTTAGGAGCCGACGAATATTGCGCCCTGATGTCCAACACCGCCGGAGGCTACAGCTTCCATAAAGACCCGAAAGAACGGCGGTTGACCCGCTACCGCTACAACAACGTCCCGATGGATCGCGGCGGACGCTATATTTACATCCGCGACAACAAGACCGAAAAGTTCTTCTCCCCCTCCTGGCAGCCAACGATGAAACTCGATAAATACGAATGCCGCCACGGAATCGGCTATACCGTCATCAGCTCGGAATACGCCGGGATCAAGACGAAAACGACCTATTTCGTCCCGCTGGGCGAAAACCTGGAGATCTGGATGCTCGAGATCAGCTCAAACAAAGACCGCGATCTTTCTGTTTTCCCGTTCGTCGAGTTCTGTCTCTGGGACGCCTTAAACGACATGACCGACTACCAATATAATCTGAACATCGGCCAGACCGAATATAAGGATGGGATCATCTATCATCTCTCCCGCCACCGGGTCAACCCGGACCTCGTCGGCTTCCTGGCTTGCGCGAACGCCCTGCCAAAAGGTTTTGACACCCAGCGCCGCGACTTCATGGGGACCTACGGCGACTTCTCCGCTCCGCGCGGGGTCGTTGAAGGAAAGATGAAGAATTCGATCGCCTGCGGCTGGTCGCCGGTCGGCGCCCTTAAAATTCCGGTCAAACTGAAAAAAGGGGAGACGAAGACCCTGATCTTCGTCCTCGGCTTCGAAGACAATCTCGAAGGCCCGGCAAAAAAGGTGAAACAGTTCAGCAAAAAAGAAGTGATCGAAAAAGAACTCAAGAAACTGGCCGAATACTGGGAAGGGAACCTCAACAAATTTGCCGTCGAGACCCCCGATGAAGAGCTAAACCTGATGGCGAATGTCTGGAACCAATACCAATGCCGGACCACCTTCAACTGGTCCCGTTCCGCCTCTTACTATGAATCAGGAATCGGCCGCGGGATGGGTTTCCGCGATTCCAACCAAGACACTCTCGGTTTTGTCCACATGATCCCGGGAAAAGTTAAAGAACGGATCAAAGACCTGGCCGCTACCCAATTAAAAGATGGAAGCGCCTATCACCAGTATTCGCCGCTCTACAAGAAGGCCAATCCTTCCGACCACAAGTACGGCGACGACCACCTCTGGCTGATCTACTCAACCGCCGGCTACGTTAAGGAAACCGGAGATATCGACTTCCTCAAAGAAGAGGTCACTTTCGCCGGCGAAGATTCCGGGACAATGTATGAGCATCTCGCCCGGGCGATCAGTTTCTCAACCTCTAACATCGGCGAGCACGGGATCCCTCGGATCCTCTTTGCCGATTGGAACGACTGCTTGAACCTCGACCAGGGAAAAGGGAGAGCGGAATCGGTCATGGTCGCCCAGATGCTGGTCGGCGCCGCTTATGAAGTGGCCAAACTAGCCGACCTCCTCGGCAAAAAAGAGGATGTCAAAAAATACACCCAGATTGCCGACGAGATGAAAGCGGTCATCAACAAAAAGTGCTGGGACGGCCAGTGGTATACCCGCGCTTACACCGACGAACTGGAACCGGTCGGTTCCAAGAGTTGCAAAGAAGGGAAGATCTACCTGGAAAGCCAGGCCTGGGCGGTCCTCTCCGGCACCGCCGATGAAGAGCGGGCCAAGCAATGTATGGACTCGGTAAAAAAGAACCTTTCGACTGAACACGGGATCATGGTCATGAACCCGCCGTATTCTAAATTCTACTGGCAGCTCGGTTCGATCGGCGTTTATCCTCCGGGACTCAAAGAGAACGGCGCGATCTTCTGCCATCCTAACCCATGGGCGATGATCGCCGAATGTCTGATTGGCCGCGGTGATCAGGCCTATGCCTATTACCGGGCGATCCTGCCGTCGGCCCGGCTTAAGATCGCCGATCTGCACAAGACTGAACCTTACGTCTACTGCCAAATGATCGCCGGCCGCGACCATAAAGATTTCGGCGAAGGAAAGAATTCCTGGCTGACCGGTTCCGCTTGCTGGAACTTTGTCGCCATGTCCCAATACATCATCGGGATCCGGGCCGACTATAAAGGGTTAACGATCGATCCGTGCATTCCCAAGGCCTGGAAAGGCTTTACCGCCCGCCGGGAATTCCGCGGCGCCACCTACAACATCTCGGTAAAGAACCCGAACGGGGTTAGCAAAGGGGTCAAGCAGATCACGCTGGACGGGAAAGAATTGAAGTCAAACATTCTGCCGGTCGGCAAAGCGGGACAAGAGCATAACGTCGAAGTTATTTTAGGCTAGCCTCTCCCACCGTTCCGATTCTCGGAACGGTCCCCCCTCTCCATCGAAGATGGAGAGGGCCTCGGACAAAACGAGGCGGGGTGAGATCATTGTATCGCCAGGACTTTGGTCTTGCCGATTGTTTTTCCATCAGCCACGATCCGGACAAAATAAACCCCATTTTCAACTTTTTCATCCAGGGCCGATTTACCGTCCCAAACCACCCGGCTAAGTCCGTCGCTCGCCCGGTTGGCGCTGGTCTCAAGTAATAACCTGATCAAACGGCCGGAAAGGTCAAATATATATACCTTGATCGGGCGATCGACGAGGTCTTGATAAGCGATCGTCAGCGTCTGGTCGACAGGAACAAAGGGATTGGGATAAGCGATCGCGTCTCCTTCCAATGACGCAACCATCGCGATCACCCTTCCCACTTGGGGAAAAAGCGGCGTAAAGATCATTGACGCCAAGCCCACGCTGCCGCTAAAATTACCGCTATATATTAACCCGGCAGCGCTTTCTCCGGCCACGCCGAAATTATCGTAGGCCGCGCTACCGGACTCGCCCGGCAGCATGGTCGACCCCTCCGGCGTCGTGGTCATAGCAAAGCCCGGCAGTGTCAGGCAAAGGAGGAGGGCCGCAAAATTGAAAGCTCTCATGAATTTAATCCTATAGTTTTTAGGCCAAGGTGTCAATTCCCAAGGCCGCTCCGGTTGACCCTCTGCCCGCTACCTTCTATAATAGAAAGACCAGGAGAGCCTTTATGAAAAAAATATTAACGTTTCTTTTTATTATGGCGATCATTAGTCCCGTGCTGGCGGTCCCGCAGTTTCTTAATTATCAAGGGGTCTTGCGGGATGATCAAGCTAGGCTGGTGACCGGCAATAAGGCGATGACCTTCAAGCTCTACGACGCGTTAAGCGGCGGGACTCTTATCTGGCAGCTGACCACCCCCGAGGTCACGGTCAGCAATGGACTCTATAACATTAAGCTTGGTCCGCTCGGCTATAATGAACTCGGCGCCGGCCCCCGCTGGCTGGAAGTCTCCATCGGCAGTGAAACTCTCGCCCCCCGGCTTGAGCTCCTCTCCATCGCCTATGCTATTAACGCCGGCTCGTCGGAAACGGCCGGCACCTTAGCCGGGTATTCGCCCGCTGCGACCGGCAGCGGCAGTTTTATTCCGGTTACTACCGGCGGGAAATTGGATTCTTCCGTTATCCCGGCCTCGGGCTCGGTCGCGAATGCCGACGCGGTCGATGGTTTCAGCGCCAGCGCCACCGCCACCGCCGGGCAAATTCTGCCGCTCGATAGCAACAAGCAATTAAAAGGGTTGTCGGTTTCGGCGGAAGCAAGCAGCGGTTATGCTTTTTTTGTTGCCGGTAAGTTCGGCGCGTCCAGTGGAGGAGCGGGTTCGCCTAGCGGCATAGCGACCATTACTGCGGGGAACAATTCCGTTACGGTAAACAACAGCTACGTTACCGCCACCAGCTTGATTTTGCTGACTCAAGGACCCTATAGCGCGAATATCGACATAAACACCAACGGAGTTTATATTAGGTCGCAATCAAACGGGCAATTTGTCGTAAAAACAAACGACAACACTTTCAGCGTCGGCGGCTCACAAACTTTGCCTATATATTATCTAATTATCAACTGAACCGGTCAGTCCCTGAAAATTTATCCCTTTAAAAACAGGCGAATAGGTTTCATAGCCTCCCGGGATATTGGTCGTAAGCTCAACTTCCGCTTCCACGTATCGACCGGAAACACCCGAGATCTCGCCGGACGAACCGAGCGGAGAAAAACTTCCGCTTAAAGGCAGGTTGCTCCCTCCCCGAACTCCGTTAACAGCTAAATTGGTCCCGGCCGGAAGCGTTCCGATTGCTACCGGCTTCACCTCGCCGCTCCCAAGATTATTGGTCGAACTCCCTAGATCAAAAAGCAAGTTGACCGAACCGCTGGCAACATAGCCGGTAAAATTATTAACCGAGCAAAAGTGCATGTAATGGGCGAAAGCGTTAATGCCGCTCGCCGAGCTCAAGTCCCCAAATTGGATCCGGTTCTCGCTGGAAGGCAAAAGCAGCTTTCCGACGCCGTTGATCGCTATGGGGAGCCTGGTGGCGATCGCCTCGTCCGCAAAAACTATGTAATCGCTCCCCCCGCCGCAAATCATCAATGAATGGGCGGCGCTGCTCATGTCGATCGCCGCGCCTTGGATCGAGTCATTGTCCGTGTCCCGGACCAAATTCGGCAAAAGACCGAGCTGCAAAGCTTTGGTCCCGTCCATGATGCCAAACGAACTCCCCTGTCCTTTGGCCGTTGAATTTTCGATCCTGGCCCGTCCCTGCACGCACCAGATATTCTGGTTCCCATTATCAAAACCGGCGCCCCGGCTCCAGGAAAGAGAACTATCGCTCGTCATTGTGTTGAGCCAAATCGCCCCCTCGTTGGTCGCGGTATCGACTTCCACCCCGGCCGAGATCGAACCGGCCGGCGGCGAAACCGGGGCCAACACCCACGGATCGGCGGCGGCCGACGGCATAATATTGTCGCTCGCTTTCCAGCATTTCAGGTTATTGCGCATCAAGATCAACCAGCCGTCAGGAATGGCGTTTGACGGCGGCAGGGTAAAATCATCGAGACCGACCAGATTGGATTTGCCGATCAGGACCGGGACCAGCGGCGGCAAGCCGCCTTCCTCATTAACCACGTCTTGGATGACGTCCGCCACATCGTCGGCAACATCCTGTCCGACGTCACTGACGACGTCCGGTCCGACTTCTGACAAAACGTCCTCTTGAACGTCGCTGACGACGTCCGGTCCGACTTCTGACAAAACGTCCTCTTGAACGTC